>Ga0209382_10000303_pt1 | contig 78939 bp, 75 predicted proteins | sample SoiMetdeltSBSDD5_FD_187599 | JGI IMG/M metagenome (GOLD analysis project Ga0209382, IMG submission 187599) | Bulk soil microbial communities from a Populus tree surrounding site in Tennessee, USA - Soil MetaG P. deltoides SBSDD5 (SPAdes) (version 2) | ecosystem: Environmental > Terrestrial >... | reverse complement strand
CAGGGCCGGCGCCAGGGCCGGCGCCATAGCCGGCGCGGTCGCGTAGCTGGTCCCGAGGTCGAGCCGGACGGTCCAGGCGATGCCGCCGCTGCGCCGGTCGACCGCCACCATCTCCTGTTCCCGGACGCCGGCCGAGTCGCCGCAGCCCGCCGAGCCCGGGCACGGCGCCCGCCGGGACAGCAGCACCCGGTCCGGCCCGCCGCCCGGCACCGGCCAGCCTCGGCGGGTCCACAGCGGTTCGCCGGTACCGGCGTCGTACACCTGCGTGCGCGCCTCCACCGGATCGTCCCGGCTGGTCACGACGGCCACCGCGGTTCCGGAGACGACCAGGTACGAGTCGTCCGCCGAGACGATGTCGTCCGGGGCGGGGCTCGACCAGCGCCGTACCCCGTCGCGCAGCCCGTACGCGGCGACCGTGGCGCCGGTGCCGTCCAGCCGGAGCACGTAGAGGGCGTCGAGGTACACCTGGACGTCACCCTGCCGGCCGACGGGCACCGTGAACACGTCGGCCAGGGCCGGTCGCGGCGCCGCCGAGCCGGCTGCCGCCGCGGAAACCAGCACGGACACCGCGACGACGGCGGCGCCCCGCCGCCACCACGGCTGCACGGGCGGCGGGCCGGGATCCGGCGCCTCCCGGTCGAGCCCGAGATCGATGGTCAGAGGCGGATCGTCCACACGCCCACCCCACCCCGGATGAGCTCGCAGACGACGCTCCCGGCACCGGTACGGCAGCTGGAACTGAGCACGCCCGAGGCCAGGCCGAGCGGGTGGACGACCGCCTCGCCGACGTCGAGCACGCCCACCCAGATCCGGCTGGTTCCCGGCACCGATCGGGCCACGACCTGCCGCCGGTTGTCCCGGCCCAGCGGGCCGAGAACCTCCCATCCGGGCAGGATCCGGACCGACCGGCCGGAGTCGGACGCCAGCACCGCGAGCTCCCCGTCCCGGCCGTGCGCGAAGAGCCGCTCGCCGGTGCCGGAGATCTCGTGGTACGGCGCCCGCCAGGCCACCGTCCCGGAGCGCGGATCGAGTGCGGTGACCGCACCCTCGGCGCCCACGCAGACCAGCGCGCCGCAGTCGACCGGGTAGAAGTCGCGCGACGACGGCGCCCGGACCACCCACTGCAGCGCCAGATCGTCCACTGTGTAGGCCGCGATCCGGTGCGCGGCCGCGCCCCGCACGGTGTAGCGGGACAGCAGCATGCCGCCGACGGCCACGAGGTCGAGCAGGGTCGCCCCGGCGGGCACGACCGGCCCGCGGGCGGCCACCGTACCGGTGCGCAGGTCCCACACCTCCGCCTCGGCGCCGCGGACCGGCATGACCACCCCCCAGCGCTTCCCGTCGCCGGTGCTGACCCGCTCGAACCGGGAAGAGCCGGGGATCGTGACGGTCCACCGGGTCCGCCCGGTACGGCCGTCGACGGCGGAGACCTCGGTGACCGTGAACGGCGGCCGTCCACCGATCCCGCGGAGGTAGATCAGCGCGGACCCGTCGTCGACCACGTCCGCCATCCAGGTGTCGCGTTGCCACAGCGGCCAGCCCCGGGCCCGGTCGAACGCGAACACCTTGCCCCGCCCCAGATGGGGCTCGTACGTCGAGACGAGCACGGTCTGCCCGGCCTCCAGCACCTGCGCCGGCTGCCCGTCCGCGGCGAACGGCACGGTCCAGAGGTGGTGGCCGGTCGGCAGGGCGAACGTCGACAGGCGGCGCTGACCCGTGCCGGCGCTCATCACGTACACCCGGTCGGCCAGCACGACCGAGCGGTCCGCGATGGCGGAGCGGACGATCGCCGGCCCGCGCAGGCCCGGGCCGCCGGGCGCGGCGGACGCGCCGACCGCTAGCAGGACCGTGAGCGCGATGGCGGCAGCCATGTTCCGCCGGCGCGGCGGCGGTGGGGCCGCGTCGATGTCCGGTAGCTGGCGGTCGGTCCCCAGCTCGATAAAGCCGGCCGCCATACCCCTGAGGGTAAGGCCTACGAGGCGCGGGTCGGCAGTACCGGCGACTCGTCGTGTTCCGGCTCCAGCCGGGAGATCCACTCGGTCACGTCGCGGGCGACGTCCTGCGCGGTGAGCCCGAGATCGCCGAGGATCTCGGCACGGGTGCCGTGCGGGTACCAGCCGGGCCGGACCCCGAGATCGCGCAGCGGCGTCGACACGTCGACGTCCCGCAACGCCTGGGCCAGCGCGTCGCCGACCCCGCCGGAGCGCACGCCGTCCTCGACGGTGACCACGAGCCGGTGCTCCCGGGCCAGGTCAACCAGCGCGGTCGGTACCGGCCGGACCCAGCGCGGATCGACGACGGTCACGCCGTACCCGTGCCCGGAGACCCGGGTGGCGACGTCGAGCCCGAGGGGCGCGAACGCGCCGACCGCGACCAGCAGCACGTCCCGCCGCGCGCCGGCCACCGGCTCGGCGAGCACGTCGACCCCGCCGACCTGGCGTACCGCGGCGATGTCCGCCGGGACCGAGCCGGTCGGAAAGCGGACGATCGTCGGCCCGTCGGTCACCGCGACCGCCTCGCGCAGCTCCTCGCGCAGCGTCGCCGCGTCGCGCGGAGCGGCCATCCGCAGCCCCGGAACGACCCCGAAGACCGACATGTCCCAGATGCCGTAGTGGCTCGGCCCGTCCGGCCCGGTGATCCCGGCCCGGTCGAGCACGATCGTCACCGGCAGCCGGTGCATCGCCACGTCGAGCAGCACCTGGTCGAAGGCCCGGTTGAGGAACGTCGCGTAGATCGCGACCACCGGGTGCAGCCCGCCCAGCGCGAGGCCGGCCGCCGAGGTGATCGCGTGCTGCTCGGCGATGCCGACGTCGTACGCCCGGTCCGGGTACTTCGCGCCGAGTGTGGCGATACCCGTGGAGCCGCCCATGGCGGCCGTGATGCCCACGATGTCCGGTCGCTCGTCGGCGAGCGCGACCAGCTCGTCGGCGAAGACGCTCGTCCACTTGAGGCTCGACGGGCCGAGCGACCTGCCGGTCTCCGGATCGAACGCGGCCGGGCTGTGCAGGCAGTCGGCCTCGTCGTCCATGGCCGGTTGGTAGCCGTACCCCTTGCGGGTGACCGCGTGGACGATCACCGGGCCGCCGAACCGCTTCGCCTTGTACAGGGCGGACTCGACCGCGGCCAGGTCGTGCCCGTCGACCGGGCCGACGTACTTGATGCCCAGGTCCTCGAAGAGCGCCTGCGGCGAGACCGCGTCCTTGATGCCCTTCTTGACCGCGTGCAGCGCCTCGTACAGCGGTTTGCCCACCAGCGGCGTGCGCTCCAGCGCCTCCTTGATCAGGTCGAGCACCTTCTCGTAGCCCGGGTTCAGCCGCAGCGTGGCCAGGTGCTCGGCGAGCCCGCCGATGGTCGGCGCGTACGACCGGCCGTTGTCGTTGACCACGATCACCAGCGGGTTCCGCGCGGCGGCGATGTTGTTCAGCGCCTCCCAGCACATCCCACCGGTGAGCGCGCCGTCGCCGACGACGGCCACCACGTGCCGCCGCTCGCCGCGCAGCGCGTACGCCTTCGCCATCCCGTCCGCGTAGGACAGCGCGGTCGACGCGTGGCAGTTCTCGATGATGTCGTGCTCGCTCTCGGCCTGGTTCGGGTAGCCGGTCAGGCCGCCCCGCAGCCGCAACTGGTCGAACCCGTCCTGCCGCCCGGTGACCATCTTGTGCACGTATGCCTGGTGTCCGGTATCGAAGAGGATCCGGTCCTTCGGCGAGTCGAAGACCCGGTGCAGGGCGAGCGTGAGTTCCACCACGCCGAGATTCGGGCCGAGGTGTCCGCCGGTCTTCGCGACCTTGGCGACGAGGAAGTCACGGATCTCCGCGGCCAGCACGGTGAGCGCTTCGGGTGTCAACCTCCGCAGGTCAGCGGGGCCGGCGATGGTGGACAGAAGATCGCTCATGGGCGACCAGTCTATCCGGCCGCCTCTCGCCCTCTGTCGACCTTCACAGTTTCCGCACAAGCCGGCGTGGGAGCGTGGCCGACACCGCCGGCAGGTGCAGGCCCGCCGCTCCGGGCGTCCAGTTTCCGAGTACCGCCGGCGCGCGCGCTCCGGTGACGCTGGTCAGCGAGCCTGGCAGCCCGTGCCACGCGAGCCAGCCGAGCACCGCGAACGCGTACGCCTCCTTCGCGGCCGGCGGGATGCCGAAATCCCCGGTCGTGGTGATCCGGGCGCTCGTCCGCGCGGCGAGGCGGGCCATCAGGACCGGGTTGCGGGTCCCGCCGCCCGAGGCGACCACCTCGGTGACCCGGTGCCGATGGCATTCAACCGCGACGATCCGGGCGGTCAGCTCGGTCAGCGTGGCGAGGATGTCCTGCGGCCGGGCGGTCGTCTCGGGCAGGTAGCCGGCATGGAACAGCTCCTTGCCGGTCGACTTGGGCGGCGGCAGCGCGTAGTACGGCTCGGCGAGCAGGTCGTGCAGCAGCACATGGTCCACCTGCCCGGCCGCCGCCAGCTGACCGTCCACATCGTACTGTCGCTTGTAGAACTTGCGAGCCGCCGCGTCGATCAGCGCGTTGGCCGGGCCGACGTCGTACCCGATCACGGCGCCGTCCGGATGGACCACGGTGAGGTTCGCGATGCCGCCGAGGTTGAGCGCGGCCCGTGGAGTGTCGCCCTCGCCGAGCAGCATGCGGTCCACGATGGACACCAGCGGCGCACCCTGGCCGCCCTTGGCGATGTCGGCGGTGCGCAGGTCGGACAGCACCGGCAGGCCGGTGCGCTCGGCGATCCAGGCCGGCGCGCCGAGCTGGAGCGTGCCCCGGGCCCGGCCGTCCTCGACCCAGTGGAACACCGTCTGGCCGTGCGAGACGACGAGGTCCGCGGTACCGCCGGCGGTGCTGACGCCCACCGCCGCCGCCTCGGCATAGGCCCGCCCCAGCAGGGTGTGCAGGCGGCAGACGTCGCCGACCGTGGTGGCATTGGGCGGCAGGACCCGGGCGATGGCGTCCCTGGTCGCCGGCTGGTATTCGATCGAGGCCTCGCCGAGCGGGCTCAACTCGAGGGTGTCGCCGTCCCGCGTCAGCTCCGCGGCGGCGACCTCGATCGCGTCGTACGACGTGCCCGACATCAGTGCCACGATCCTCACGCGGCCCCCAGGTCGTGCCAGACCCAGACGTTCGGCTCGACGTAGACGGCGTGGTCGTGCGTGACGTCGCAGTGCACCGGTACGAGCGCCTCGGGTACGACCACGTCGCCGGTACGGTCGAACGGCAGCCCGGTCCACCCCCGCCACTCGGCGAGCGAGCCGACCATCGTCATGGAGGTGGGCGCCACCTTGACGATCCGGCCGCCCGCCTTGACGTGTACCCGTAACCACGGATCGACCGGCAACCCGTCGTCCCGGGTCTGCCGCACGTAGTCCACGATGGACTGCCGGGGCTGCAGGTGTTTGCGGGTCGGTCGCACCGGCGCGACCAGATCCGTCGCGCCGGCCTTCCGGCTGGCCTCCGCGAGCGCGGCGAGCATCCGGTGGGACAACCCCTTTCCGGTGTACGACCCGTCGATGGTGATGTCGACCGCGCACGCCACGGTCGCGGCCCGGCCCTGCTGGTGGTCCCGGAACGCCCACACGACCGCCCGGTCCAGCCCGCCGTCGGGCAGCTCGGTCCGGCCCGGGATCCCGAACGCGAACGGCGCGGCCCGTCCGCGGGCCACGATCGCGCCGTCCGGCACCGTGGTCGCCACCACGCAGAACCGCGGGAACGTCGGCGCGACCCGGTTGAACAACGCGTTCGCCAGCGGATCGTGGCCCATGAACTCGGGCCAGGTGTCCTCGATCCCGTAGAGCCGGTCGACCAGGTCGGGCCGGTCGGCGAGCGTCTGGATGGTCACCCCGTTCACCCGGCCAGCCTGGCCACGACGCGGTCCGCGCGCAACCGTGATTCCCTGGCGGGCGTAAACGCTGCGGCGCTGGAGCTGACCCTTCCGTCGACGTCGGCCTAGGCCTGAGGGCCCGGCACGAGCAGCCCGACACACTCCACGTGGTGGGTCATCGGGAACATGTCGTAGGCCCGCAGCTCGGCGAGCTGCCAGCCGTTCGCCCGGAAGGTGGCCACGTCCCGGGCGAACGCCGCCGGATCGCAGGCCACGTATGCCACCGCCCGGGGCCGCGCGGCGACGACCGACCGCACCACGGCAGCACCTGCCCCGGTCCGCGGCGGATCCAGCACGACCAGCGACGGCGCCGGCAACCGCCCGATGACGCGATCCACCCGGGCCCGTACCACCTGCACCGAGCCGGACAGGTCAGCCAGGTTCCGCCGGGCCGCCGCCACGCCCCGCGGATCCGACTCGACCAGCGTGACCGTCGCCCCGGCCCCGGCCAGCGCGGCCGCGAAGAGTCCGGCGCCACCGTAGAGGTCCCACGCGTGCTCGCCTTCCAGCGGAGTAAGCACGGCCAGCACCGCCGCCGCCAGGGTGTCCGCCGCCGCCGGGTGCACCTGCCAGAACGCCCCGGCGTCGACCGTCCACTCACGACCGACGGCCGGTTCGCGTACCTGTGCCGGCCCGGACACGACCCGGCCGTCGGCCAGCACGGTCACGTCGCCCCCGCCGGAGACCACCACCTCCAGCGACGAGACGCCGGGCCAGGTACGACCCAGCACGTCCGACGCCGGCGGCGCGGCGATCAGGCACCGGTCCACCGGCACGATCTCGTGCGACCGGTGCACGCGTAGCCCCGGTACCCCGTCCGGGGTCACCGCGTACCGTACCCGGGTCCGCCAGCCCAGCGGCCCGCCCGGCAGCGCCGCCACCGACACCGGGTAGGCCGGCAGGCCGGCGAGCCGGGCGAGCTGGTCCCGCACGACCGAGGACTTCCACGACAGCTGCGCCGGCACGGACGCGTGCTGCAGATCGCAGCCGCCGCACAGGCCCGGCCGGGCGAACGGGCACGGCGGCGGGACCCGGGACGCGGACTCCGCCAGGACCAGCACCGCGTCGGCACGCCAGAACGACGAGCCGGTCGACGTCACCGAAGCCACGACCTGCTCGCCGGGCAGCGCGTGCCGGACGAACACCACCCGACGCTCCATCCTGGACACACAGTGGCCGCCGTGCGCGGGCGGGCCCACCGTCAGCTCGACTTCGATGGCGTGTCCTCGTGGTATCGCGGCCCGCGCGCCGGGCCACGGGCCAGCCCGCGGTCCACGCGTTCCAGGTCCTTGCTCTCGGTGGAGGCCAACTGCCACGGCACGCTGGTCACCATCACCCCGGGCTCGAACAGCAGGCGGCCCTTGAGGCGCAGCGCGCTCTGGTTGTGCAGCAGGTGCTCCCACCAGCGGCCCACCACGTACTCGGGGATGAAGACGGTGACCACGTCGCGCGGTGAGTCCCGGCGGATCGACTTCACGAAGTCGATGATCGGCCGGGTGATCTCCCGGTACGGCGAATCGACCACGGTCAGCGGTACCGGGATGTCCCGCCGCTCCCACTCGGTCTGCAGGGCCCGGGTGTCCTTGTCGTCCACGTTGACGGTGACCGCGGTGAGCGTGTCCGGGCGGGTCGCCTGGGCGTACGCGAGCGCGCGGATCGTCGGCATGTGCACCTTGCTGACCAGGACCACCGCGTGGTTGCGGGCCGGCAGCACCGGCCGGTCCTCGGTCGCGACGAGCTCGCGCGAGACGGTGTCGTAGTGCCGGCGGATGCCGAGCATGGTCAGATAGATGACGACCATCGCGACGATCGCGATCCACGCGCCGAGGAGGAACTTCGTCACCAGAACGACGACGAGGACCGCACCGGTCATGGTCAGACCGATCATGTTGATGGTGCGCGAGCGCAGCATGCGCCGCCGTACCCCCGGGTCACGCTCGGTGCGCAACAGGCGGTTCCAGTGCCGGACCATCCCGGTCTGCGACAGCGTGAACGAGACGAACACCCCGACGATGTAGAGCTGGATCAGCCGGGTCACCTCGGCCCGGAACGCCACGATGAGCACGACCGCGAAGACCGCGAGGAACACGATGCCGTTGGAGAACGCGAGCCGGTCGCCACGGGTGTGCAGCTGGCGCGGCAGGTACCGGTCCTGGGCCAGGATCGAGCCCAGCACCGGGAAGCCGTTGAACGCGGTGTTCGCGGCGAGGAACAGGATCAGCGCGGTCGCGCCGGCGACGACGAAGAGCAGGATCGACCCGGCACCGAAGACGGTCTCGCCGAGCTGGGTGGTGACGGTCTTCTGCACGTACCCGGGTGGGCTCCCCACGATCTGCCGGGCGGGATCCTCCACGAACTGCAGGTTCACCTTCCGGGCGAGCGCGACGATGCCGACGAGCATGGTGACCGCGATGACGCCGAGCAGCAACAGCGTGGTCGCGGCGTTGCGGCTCTTCGGCGGCCTGAACGCGGGTACGCCGTTGGAGATGGCCTCGACGCCGGTGAGCGCCGCGCAGCCGGAGGAGAACGTCCGCAGCAGCAGGAACGCGAACGCGAAGCTGGTCAGGTGCGACTCCTCCGCCGCGATGACCAGGTCCGCGCTCGGTGCCTCGAGCGGATCGCGGAGTATGAAGATCCGCACGAAGCCGGTCGCGAGCATCCCGAGGACCACGATCATGAAGCCGTACGTCGGGATCGCGAACGCGGTGCCGGACTCGCGGATGCCACGCAGGTTCATCGCGGTCAGCAGCGCGACCGCGGTCACCGCGATACCCACCTTGTGCTCGGCGACGAACGGGATCACCGAGCCGAGGTTCGCCACACCCGAGGAGACCGAGACCGCCACGGTCAGCACGTAGTCCACCAGCAGCGCGCTGGCCACGGCGAGGCCGGCCCGCGGCCCCAGGTTGACCGTCGCCACCTCGTAGTCGCCGCCGCCCGACGGGTACGCGTGGACGTTCTGCCGGTAGCTCGCCACCACCGTCAGCATCACCAGGGCGACGGCGAGCGCGACCCACGGCGAGTAGACGTACGCCGCCGCGCCGGCGATCGACAGCGTCAGCAGGATCTCGTCCGGGGCGTACGCGACGCTGGAGAGCGCGTCGGAGGCGAAGACCGGCAACGCGATTCGCTTGGGCAGCAACGTGTGCTGCAGCCGGTCGGAGCGGAACGGCCGACCGAGCAGGAGTCGCTTCAGCAGCGAGGAGGGACGGGCCACACGGGGTAGCGTAGGCGGCTCGATCACCCCCGGGAGACCAGGCGGGGTACCGTCAGCGGAGTAAGGGTCCGCCGCCGTCGAGAGGGCTACCGTGCACGTCGTGATCATGGGGTGCGGGCGGGTGGGTTCGACGCTCGCCGCGAGCCTGGAGGCTGCCGGGCACTCGGTCGCGGTCATCGACCAGAACGCGGACGCGTTCCGCCGCCTGGGCGCGGACTTCTCCGGCCAGACGGTCACCGGCATCGGCTTCGACCGGGAGGTGCTGATCCAGGCGGGTATCGACCGGGCCGACGCGTTCGCCGCGGTGTCCAGCGGCGACAACTCCAACATCATCTCTGCCCGGTTGGCGCGGGAGACGTTCGGCGTGCAACGGGTGGTCGCGCGCATCTACGACAGCAAGCGCGCCGAGGTGTACGAGCGACTGGGCATCCCGACCGTGGCCACCGTGCGGTGGACCGCGGACCGGATGCTGCGCCACCTCGTCCCCGAGGGCCACGCGGAGCTCTGGCGCGACCCGACGAGTACCGTGTCCATGATCGAAGTGGCCGTCCACCCGGACTGGATCGGCCGCCCGCTGCGCCTCCTGGAGGATGCCACCGGCGCCCGGGTGGCGCTGCTGATGCGCTTCGGGATCGGCACGCTGCCGACCGCGTCCATGGCCCTGCAGGACGGCGATCAGATCTTCGTGCTGGTCACGGACGAGATGACCGCCCAGGTCACGAAGGTCGCCGCCGCGCCACCGGCGGCCTGATCGAGGAGGTGCAGATGCGGGTCGCGATCGCCGGAGCCGGCAACGTGGGCCGTTCCATCGCGCAGGAGCTGATCGGCAACGGCCACCAGGTGATGCTGATCGAGCGTCAGCCGTCGATGCTCCGCCCCGAGCGGGTACCCGAGGCGGAGTGGATCCTCGCCGACGCCTGCGAGCTGGCCTCCCTGCAGGAGGCGGACATCTCCAGCTGCGAGGTGGTCGTGGCGGCGACCGGGGACGACAAGGTGAACCTGGTGGTGTCCCTGCTCGCGAAGACCGAGTTCGCGGTACCGCGGGTGGTGGCCCGGGTCAACCGCGCGGAGAACGAGTGGTTGTTCACCGAGCAGTGGGGGGTTGACGTCGCGGTCAGCAAGCCGCGGCTGATGGCGGCCCTGGTCGAGGAGGCGGTCACGGTCGGCGACCTGGTCCGGCTGATGACGTTCCGGCAGGGTGAGGCGAACCTGGTGGAGATCACGCTGCCGCCGGGTGCCCCGTTCGTAGGTCACCCGGTCCGCGAGGTGCCGATGCCGCGGGACTGCGCCCTGGTCGCGATCGTCCGCGGCAAGCGCGTGCTCGTGCCGGGCCCGGACGACCCGCTGGAAGCCGGCGACGAGGCGGTCTTCGTGTGTACCGCCGACGCGGAGGACGCGATCCGTACGGTGATCCTCGGCCCGGACGTCATCGAGCGGAACCGGCGCGAGTACGTGCGCAGCAAGCGCGACACGGAACGGGCCCGCCGGGCCTGACCCGCTGCTAGGTCGCTGCGGCCGGCTCAATGACCGGCTCGCCGCGGTCGATCCGCCGGACAGCCCAGATGGTGCCGGCGAGCAGCAGCGCGTACGGCGGGAAACCGAGCGCGATCCGGGCGATGCCCAGCCAGGTCTCCAGGTGCGCCGCGTACAGCGCGCTCTGCACGGCCACCTTCGCGAAGTAGACCGCGGCCCAGGCCACGGTCAACCACCCGAACGCGCGTAGCATCCGCGGATTGTGCCGCCACTCCGACCTGCCGCCGGCCGCGACGACCGACCAGATCCAGCCGACGAGCGGCTGGCGGACCGCGACCGAGCCCAGCAGGGCGAGCGCGTACCCGAGGCTGATCAGGATGCCGGGCAGGTAGAACGCGCGGGCCTCCCCGGTCCGCCAGGCGAGCGCGGCACCGAGCGCGATGCCGAACAGGCCGTTGAGCGCGTGCCGGACCGGCCTGCCCTGGAGCAGCCGCGTGAACGCGATGGCCAGCGCGACCCCCACCGCCACCACGATCGCCAGCCGGAGGTCCGTGACGATGTTCGCGATGACGAACACGATCACCGGAATGCTCGACTCGATCAGCCCCCGCCAGCCCCCGAGCTGGTCGGCGACCTGTTCGGCGAAGCTCGGCATCCCGTCGGCGTCCAGGTCGGTGCGGGCGTCGGTCGTCGGTGCCTCGCTCATCGGGGCGGCTCCAGCTCGTAGTGTGGGTTGTAGATGACTTTACGGTCCTCGCGGACGGCCACCCGACCGGTCGCGGTCAGCGCCCGGCCCGGTTCGATTCCGGCGATCCGGCGCCGGCCGAGCCAGACCAGCGTCACCACGTCGCTGCCGTCGTAGAGCTCCGCCTCCAGCGTCGGCAGGTTGGTCCGCGGGGTGTATACCACGGTACGCAGGCGGCCCGACACCGTCACCAGTTGCCCCCGCCGTACCTCACCGCACAGCGAGTGTCCGGACCGCGCACTGTCCCGCTGCAGCTCCTCCGCATCGAGCTCCGCCTCGGACGCCGTGAGCCGCCGGAGCAACCGGCGCAGCGGCGTGGGGCGCTGGTCGGTGGACATCGCCCGTCGTCACCCTCCTCCGGCCGGCCCCACGTGCCACCGGCCGTCCTGCAACAGTACGCCGCGGGACCAACCGTGTCAGGAGCGGCGCGGGCGGGGTGAGTGTTTGCGGCGGGGCGGGGCGGCACCGCCCGCGGCACCGCCCGCGCTGCCGTTCGCGCCGGGCTGGGCAGGCTCCGCCGGCGCGGACTGCTGGTTCTCGGCCAGTTCCCGGGGCAGGCGCAGCGGCAGCGGATCCTTGACCGGCATGGCCTCGCCGCCGCGGTTCACGACCAGGCCGGCCAGGCAGTCGGCCAGCGGCCCGGCGACCGACGGGTCGACCGCGGCCGGTCCCTGGTAGACCGCCCGCACCATCCATCGCGGACCATCGATGCCGACGAACCGGAGGTCGTTCAACCCTTCCGGGGTACGGACCCGGGCGCGCAACTCCGTGCCGTAGTCGCCCTCGGTCTCCTCCGCGGCGACCCCGTCCGCGAACAACGACGCGCGGATCTCGCCCCGTACCTCCTCCCAGATCCCCTCGCTGCGCGGCGCGGCGAACACGCCGAGCTGCAGGGCGCTCGCCCCGTGCACGAGGACCACCTGCTGGATGACGCCCTCGGGGCTGGCCTGCACGCGTACCTCGACCTCGTCCACGGCCGGGATCTGCAGGCTGCCCAGATCGAGCCGGGCCACCCCGGCCGGGGCGTCGACGATGTCGTACGGGCCCGGGCCGTGCTCGACCAGGTCACCGTCCCCGGCAGAGCCGCCGCCGATGCCCTCGTCGACCTCCTGGTACTCGAACTCGGGCTCCGGCTCGCCTGCCCGCCGGCGACCGGCCGCATGCCGGGGGCCGGACTGCTGCGCGTCGCCGCGAGCGTGCTTCCCACCACTCCCGCGACGTCGGGAGAAGATCACTGGTCCTCCTTGGACAGTGCCACGAAGCCACCGGTCGACCCGTGGCCGCCCGCACCCCGTACCGACTCCGGCAGCTCGTCGACGACCTGGAAGTCTGCCGTTTCAACCTGCTGAACGACAAGCTGGGCGATCCGGTCACCTCGGGCGATCTTCGCCGGGGTCACCCGGTCGTGGTTGACGAGGTTCACCAGGATCTCGCCGCGGTAGCCGGAGTCGACCGTGCCGGGCGCGTTGAGGACGGTCACGCCGAGCCGCGCCGCCAGGCCCGAGCGCGGGTGGACGAGCCCTACGTACCCCGCCGGCAGCGCGACCGCGACCCCGGTACGCACGAGCAGCCGCTCGCCGGGAGGGATCTCGACGTCCTCGGCGGCGTACAGGTCGGCACCGGCGTCCCCGGGGTGGGCGTACGCCGGCAGCGGCAGGTCAGGGTCGATTCGACGGATCTGCACTGGCACCATCACGCCCCTCATCCTGCCGTAGTCTCGGCCTGTGTACGCCGAACGGCTCGTGCTGCCCTGGTGGCTCTGGCTCCCCGCGCTGGGTCTCGCCGGGCTGCTCGCCGCCGAGGTGCACCTGGGCGCCGGCGGCGCGCGGGCCTGGGTGCCGTACGCCGTGCTGCTGCCACTGACCGCGCTCGGGCTGTGGTGGCTGGGCCGGATCCGGGTCGCCGTCACCGACGGTGAGCTGCGGGTGGACGACGCCCGCCTCCCGGTGCGGTACATCGGGCAGGTCGTCGCGCTGGACGCGGCCGGCAAGCGGGAGATCCTCGGGCCCTCGGCGCACCCGCTGGCCTTCGTCGTCCAGCGGCCCTGGGTGCCCGGTGTGGTGCAGGTGGTCCTCGACGATCCGGCCGATCCCACGCCGTACTGGATCGTGAGCAGTCGACGCCCGGAACGGCTGGCGGCGGTGCTGCGCACAGCGCAGCGACCCGAGGCTCAGCAGCGCAGCGACCCCCAGGCTCAGCCCGACGTGATCTCGCGCGGCGGCTCGGGGTAGGGCGTCGGGATCCCGGCGGCGAGGTCCTTGCGCATCTGCTCACCGAGCGCGCGGGTAGCCCGCCGGTTCAGGTAGCTGGCGACGGCCGCCCCGGTCAGCAGCGGGCCGAGCGTGGTGAGGTTGCGCCCGAACCGGCGCAGCAGCCGGTCCCGGAGTTCCTTGCGGGCGGCGGTGGACAGGACCGCGGCCACGCCTGCGCCCGGGGCGATCGGGCTGATTCCCCGGCGGCCGGCCCAGGCCTGCAGGAGCGCGACGGCCCGCTGGGTACCGGTGCCCGGGAGCGGCCGGCGGTAGACCTCGTGCAGCTCGCCGATGAGCTTCACCTCGATCGCGACGACCGCGACGGTCTCGGTGGCCAGCAGGAAGGGTGCGGAGAGCAGGGTCGGTGTCGCGACCCACTCGATCGCCGCGACGCCGCCACCCGCGGCACCGACGGTCGCGGTGGCCCGGGAGGCGTTGCGGATCAACCGCTCGGCGAGCGCGTCGCCGTCGAGGCCGTCATGGTGCTTGTGTAGCGTCTCCAGGTCGCGGATCGGGACGTGCGGGACCACGTCGCCCAGGGTGTCGGCGACCCAGCGCATCGCGGCGCGCGGTTTGAACACGTCCCCGACACCGCGCGCCCGCAGCTCGGTCACGAGCCGACCGAGCACCCTGCGGCGCTGGGCCGGCTCGAGTTCCTCGGCGGTGAGCGCGGCCACGGTATCCGGTAGGCCGGCGGTCTCCCGCGCGGGTTCCCCCGCGTCCTCGTCGGGGCGCGTCATCGGTCCCTCCCCGGTTGATGCTCCCTCGTTTCGGTAGGGCTGGTGCGTGGGCTCAGGCGCATTCGCGGCAGATCAGCTCGCCGTTGCGCTCGTAGGCGAGCTGGCTGCGGTGATGCACCAGGAAGCAGCGTGAGCAGCGAAACTCGTCCGCCTGCATCGGTAGCACGCGGACGGTCAGCTCTTCGTCGGCGAGATCCGCGCCGGGTAGCTCGAAGCTCTCCGCCACCTCGGCCTCGTCGACGTCCACGCTGCCCGATTGCGCGTCGACCCGCCGGGCCTTGAGCTCCTCGAGGCTGTCCTCGCCGAGCTCGACCTCGTCGCGCCGCGGGGCGTCGTAGTCGGTGGCCATCTGGATGTCACACTCCCGTTATTCGTAACTGCGTCCGGTGCAACACCGGACAGTGGTGTTTCAGTACCGGCAAGGGGTGGCGCGGTACCTTACCTCCCCCGTGCGTGTCATGTACGCCCGCCCGCGCAAGATTGTTCCCACTGTGACTCAGGCGACACAAAGGTAGGGGTACCTCCCGTTGTCGGTGTGGTCGCCGCGCCGGCAGTGTGACCGGATTCCAGCACCCCCGTCCACCAGGCGATAACCTCGGCGCATACTTTTCACCAACCGGCGGCCAGGGAAACCTCCGAGACCTCGCCGGCCCGATATTGGTACGGGGAGCCGCCATGAGCTTCGCGCGGGTACGAGCGCTCGTCATCGTGGGCGTGCTGTTCGTGTGCGCCGTCACCTTCGTCGGCATGGCCATGGTGAAGGACACCCAGCGTACGGCGAACGCGGGGAGCAGCGGCGACTGCCCGGCCGGCTACGTACCCGCCGACCTCCGGCTGCCGGAGGAGAAGAACATCAAAATCAATGTCTACAATGCGACAGATCGCCAGGGTCTGGCCGAGCGGGTCGCGTTCGACTTCGAGAACCGTGAGTTCACGATCGTCAACAAGGACAAGATCAGGCAGGCGAACGACCCGCTGAAGAAGCGCGTGGACGGGGTCGCCGCGCTGCGCTACGGGCCGAAGGCGGTCGGCGCGGCGTGGGTGCTGCGGGCGTACTTCCTCGCGGTCACCGACGAGGACTTCACCACCGAGTTCGACCTCAACCGCAAGGACAACCCGGCCACGAAGGACGTGGACGAGCGGGAGGTGGTCGACGTCGTGGTCGGTACGAAGTTCCGCCAGCTCGGCACGGTCACCGAGGTCAACCAGTCGCTCGCCGCGCTCGGTACCCCCACGCTCCCCAAGGGCACCTGCGACGGCACGCCTCGATAGTGGTTCGCTTCGCGGCGTGCCACCGAGGCCGCTACGCTCACGGGCCTCCGGAAGCGTCCAGGGCGACCAGGCGGTCGTGGAGGGCCGGCCGGAGGGCCGGGGGGCAGGCGAGCACGAAGTCGGGGCCGGGCGGCGCGCCGGCCAGGCCGCTGACGACGAGACCGGCCTCGGCCGCGACGAGTCCACCCGCCGCGTGGTCCCACGCATTGAGACCCTTCTCGAAGTACGCGTCGACCCGGCCCTCGGCGGCCAGACAGAGGTCGACCGCGGCGGACCCGAGCCGGCGGATGTCCCGGATCTCCGGCAGCAGGCCGGCCACGACCCGGGCCTGGTGCGCCCGGCGGGCCGGCTCGTAGGCGAACCCGGTCGCCACCAGAGCCTGACCCAACTCGGTCACGTCCGACCCGGCCAGGCGCCGTCCTGCCCGGAATGCACCGCCACCCCGTACCGCTGTCCACTCCTGTCCCGTTGTCACCTCGTGCACCACACCGCAGACGATCGTGCCGTCGACCTCGGCCGCCAGCGAGACGGCGTACGGGGCGAGCCCGTAGAGGTAGTTCACCGTGCCGTCGATCGGGTCGAGGACCCACCGCACCAGGTGCTCGCCAGCGTCAGCATCTCCACCGGAGCGCGCTTCCCCGTACTCCTCGCCGAGGATCCGGTCCGTGGGACGGCGGGCCCGCAGATCGGCGACGACCTGGCGCTCGACGGCGCGGTCCGCCGCCGTCACCACGTCCGTCAGGCTGCTCTTGGTGGAAACCTCGCGGATGCCCTCGGCGCGCAGCTCAACGGCGGCCTGCGCGGCCCTCCGGACGGCCTCCACCGCGATTTCCAGCAGCTCGACGGCGCCCGGCGCGCGGGTCGCCGCACCCTGCGAAGTCATGCGCCTATCCTGTCAAGGCGCTTGTCGCGGCGTGCGGCGCGGGATGATCCGACGTCACGGCGCTACAATTCACGCCTGCCCGTCGCACAGTGGGGCTCGCCAGAGGAGCAGGCACCATTGGGCGAGGGCTTCCAAGACAACCACCGGCCCGACGCTGCCGCAGTGCCCCGGGCAGGCCCAACCCACCGCCACGGGAAGGTCGTACGTGACTGAGGTCCGCCACAACGGCGCCGATGTACGCAAGGTCACCGAGACGCTCCTCTCTCAGGCCGCTGGCGCTGGAGGCCAGCTCACGTCGGCGCAGGTGGCACAGGTCGTGGAGGCCGCCGAGGTCGACGCGAACCAGGCCAAACGGATCCTGCGGACGCTAGCCGAGGCGGGGGTGACGGTGATGGTGGACGGTTCGGCGCCTACGCGCCGGCGAGTGGCGGCGGCGCGGTCGGCGACCCCCGCCTCCAAGGTGACGAGTGCGAAGGCGGCGACGGTGGCGAAGAAGACGGGCGCCGGGACGACTCCGGCCAAGGCAGCCAAGAAGGCTCCGGTCGAGGCCACACCGACCAGAACGCCCGAGAGCAAGCCGGCCAGCGGGACCAAGCCGGCGGCCCGGTCCACGGACCGCAGCCGGGTCCCGGCGCAGCAGTCACCGGACGGCAAGGCCGCGCCGGAGGCCACCGCCACGGAAGCCGCGGCCGGAACAGCCGACACTGCCGGCACGGCGGCCACGGCGGCCACGGCGGGCAAGAACGGCGCGGCCCGCAAGCCGAGCTCCCGCGGCCGCGCGGCGGCTACCCCAGCCCCAGCCCCTGCGCCGGCCGAGGCCGGGGACGAGCCGGCGCCGGCCAAGGCGACCCGGGCCAAGGCGACGAAGGCCTCGGCCGCCAAGAGCCCGCCGGCGGGCGACGCCGACGAGGTGCTCGCCGCCGTCAACGGCGCGGAACCGGCGGCCCGCAAGGGCGGCAAGGGCACGAAGGCGGCGAAGGCCACCGCCGCGCCGGCCACCGCCGCGCCGGCCACCGCCGCGCCGGCCAAGGCGGCCGCCGCGCCCGCGGCGAAGCCCACCGACGACGAGCCCGACATCTCCGAGCTCGATGCCGAGGCGCTCGTCGCCGACCTGGAGGACGTGGTCGTCGAGGAGCCGGCCGAGCTGGCCGAGGCGGCCCAGGCGGACGCCCAGGCCGACGACGACTTCGACTGGGACGACGAGGAGTCCGAGGCGCTCAAGCAGGCCCGGCGCGACGCCGAGCTGACCGCCTCGGCCGACTCGGTCCGCGCGTACCTCAAGCAGATCGGCAAGGTGCCGCTGCTCAACGCCGAGCAGGAGGTCGAGCTCGCCAAGCGGATCGAGGCCGGCCTGTACGCCTCCGAACGGCTGCGTGCGGCCGAGGAGGGCGAGGAGAAGCTCGCCACGCAGATGACCCGCGACCTGTCGTGGATCTCCCGGGACGGCGAGCGGGCCAAGAACCACCTGCTCGAAGCGAACCTGCGGCTGGTCGTCTCGCTGGCCAAGCGGTACACCGGGCGGGGCATGGCGTTCCTGGACCTGATCCAGGAGGGCAACCTCGGCCTGATCCGCGCCGTCGAGAAGTTCGACTACACCAAGGGCTACAAGTTCTCCACCTACGCCACCTGGTGGATCCGCCAGGCCATCACCCGGGCCATGGCCGACCAGGCCCGCACCATCCGCATCCCGGTACACATGGTCGAGGTGATCAACAAGCTCGGCCGGATCCAGCGTGAGCTGCTGCAGGACCTCGGCCGCGAGCCGACCCCGGAGGAGCTGGCGAAGGAGATGGACATCACTCCCGAGAAGGTGCTGGAGATCCAGCAGTACGCGCGGGAGCCCATCTCGCTCGACCAGACCATCGGCGACGAAGGCGACAGCCAGCTCGGCGACTTCATCGAGGACTCCGAGGCCGTGGTGGCCGTGGACGCGGTGAGCTTCTCGCTGCTGCAGGACCAGCTGCAACAGGTGCTGCAGACGCTCTCCGAGCGCGAGGCGGGCGTGGTACGGCTGCGGTTCGGGCTGACCGACGGGCAGCCGCGCACGCTGGACGAGATCGGCCAGGTGTACGGGGTGACCCGGGAGCGGATCCGGCAGATCGAGTCGAAGACCATGTCGAAGCTGCGCCACCCGTCCCGGTCCCAGGTCCTGCGCGACTATCTCGACTGAGAGTGCCTGATTCGTCGCTATGCGTACATAGCACGTGGCGTGACTGGCCTGTTGTCGACCTGTGATCGTTGACATGGCACGCTTGTGGCGCGGCACGGGCACACTGTTCGTACCCAGTGGACCCCGTACCCCGGGGAGTGTGACCTCGGTCCCCGGCGGGCACACTGGGAACGTCGGGTCTGCCCTGGCTGTTGGACGATGGGTGGTAACGACGGCTAGAAAAGAAGAGTTCATCGGTGACGACCAGAGGAGGAAGGCGATGACCCCGACTCTTACGCCGCCGCCGGAGACGGTGGTTCCCCCGGCCGCCGATGAACGGTGCGACCGCTGCAACGCGTCCGGGAAGCTGCGCGTCATGATCGCTGGTGGTGGACAGCTCGTCTTCTGTGGGCACCACGCCAACAAGTACGCCGAGCACCTCGTGAAGATCGCCGTGCACGTAGCGATGGATCCCGAGTTCAGCTGGCGCGGCAGCGAGATGATGGCCAACTAACGACAGTCCCCATAGAGACCACGCGAAGGGCGCGCTCCGGGTATCCGGGCGCGCCCTTCCGGTCTGGGCGCGCCGTCCCGCCCTCAGAGGGTCCGGATGGTCGCGATCCGTTCCTCCAGCTGCTCGATGGTCGCCTGGGCGCTCGGCGGTCCGCCGCAGAGGCGGCGCAGCTCGGCATGGATCTTCCCGTGCGGCAGCCCGGTCCGGTGGTGGTGGGCCGCCACGAGCGCATTCAGCTGTCGGCGTAACACGATGCGCCGTTCCCCTGCGGTACGCGGACCGGCCGGGTGGGCCGCAACCGACGCCGGGCCCGAGCCCGCCGGCCCGCTCGAACCCCGGCGGCGCTGGTCGGCCTGGCGCTTGGCCAGCAGCAGCCCGACCTGTTCCGGGGTGAGCAGCCCGGGCAGCCCGAGGTACTCCTCCTCCTCGGGCGTACCGGCCGCGACCGGAGTCCCGAACGACGCGCCGTCGAAGATGATCTGGTCCAGCTCGGCCGTGGCACCGAGCGCCTCGAACCGCTTCTCCAGCTCGCCGCTGGCCGCCTCCGCGCGCTGTGCCCGCTCCAGCAACTCGTCGTCGAGGCCGGTCTTCGGCGCGCCGAGCACGTGGTCGCGCTGGACCTCCATCTCGGCCGCCAGCTCCAGCAGGTGGGGCACGCTCGGCAGGAAGACCGTGGCGGTCTCGCCCGGTCGGCGGGTCCGGACGAACCGGCCGATCGCCTGCGCGAAGAACAGCGGCGTCGAGGCACTCGTCGCGTAGACGCCGACGGTCAGCCGCGGGATGTCCACACCCTCGGAGACCATCCGGACCGCGACGAGCCAGCGCCGGTCCGAGGCGGCGAACGCGGCGATCCGGCCGGACGCGCCGACATCGTCGGAGACGACCAGCTCAGCCCGCTCGCCGGTGACCCGTTCGAGTAGTTTCGCGTACGCCCGGGCCGCCTGCTGGTCGCTCGCGATCACCAGCCCACCGGCGTCGGTGACCCCGCCCGCCCGCAGCACCTGCAGCCGCGCGTCGGCCGCCCGCAGCACCTGCGGCATCCAGTCGCCGGTCGGGTCCAGCGCGGTCCGCCAGACCTGGGCGACCAGGTCCTGCGTCATCGGCTCGCCCAGCCGCGCGGCCAGCTCGTCACCGGCGCTCGTGCGCCACCGGGTCTCCCCCGAGTACGCCAGGAAGATCACCGGCCGCACGACGCCCTCGCGCAGCGCGTCGGCGTACCCGTAGCTGCTGTCCGCCCGGGACCGCGCGAGCCCGTCGGCGCCCCGCTCGTAGCGCACGAACGGGATCGGGTTCTCGTCCGACCGGAACGGCGTACCGGTGAGCATCAGCCGGCGTACGGCCGGCTCGAAGGCCACCTTCGTCCCGTCACCCCACGAACGCGAGTCACCCGCGTGGTGGATCTCGTCGAGGATCACCAGGGTTCGGCGGGCCAGGGTGCGCCGCCGGTGGACCGCGGGAGCGATGCCGACCTGGGCGTAGGTCACCACGACGCCGTGGAAGTCCGACGAGGAGTGCACGTCCGCGTTGCGGAAGGTCGGGTCGAGCTGGATGCCGACCGAGGCGGCCGCCAGCGACCACTGCGCCTTGAGGTGTTCGGTCGGGGTCACCACGGTGACGGCGTCGACCGTACGGTCGGCGAGCAGCTCGGCCGCCACCCGCAGGGCGAGCGTCGTCTTGCCCGCCCCGGGCGTGGCGACGGCGAGGAAGTCCTCGTCGCGCCGGCGCAGGTAGTCGAAGAGCGCGCGCCGCTGCCACGAGCGCAGCGGCGGGAAGGTGCCGAGGTCCAGCGGACGCCCCCTCACAGCGAAACGCCCTCGACGGCGGCGACCGCGAAGGCGGGCTCAGCCTACCGGCCCGGGGGCGGGGTACGCGGGACCGCGCGGCCCGCGCGCGCCGCCCCACCATCGCTGTCGGTACGCGGGACGACGACGCCCGCTCAGTCGGGCAGCGAGTCGGCGATCTCCTTGCAGGTTGGACATATCGGGAAGCGCGACGGGTCACGCGACGGCACCCAGACCTTGCCGCACAACGCCTGTACCGGGGTCCCCTCGACCAGCGCCTGCATCAGCTTGTCCTTCGGCCACACGTAGTGCGCGAAGCGCTCGTGGTCACCCTCGTCGAGGCGGTAGTCGGTACGTTCCTCGACCACCGTGCCGGGGTCGGACTGCGGAGCGATTGGTGTGGTCACCCACCTAGTGTGCCAGTCTCAGGTCCCGCCGGAGCACTGCTCTCCGAGGGTCTCGGCCGGCGCGCCGCTCGCCGGGTCGAGGCGGACCCGGAACGTGCCGTACACCGTCTCGATCTCGACCTCGGTGCGGTCCAGGAACCGGGCGGTGATGCCCTCTCCACAGGCCCGGCCGATCCTCCCGAGGTCCTTCTCGGCCAGCCCTTCGCCGCCCCAGATGTGCAGTTCCCGCTCGTCCACGCTCCACTCGACGAGGACCACGGCCCGATCGCCCTCGGCCGAGCGGGCGAGCACCGTGGTCTCGCCACCGGAGAACCACTGCCCGCCCAGACCCCAGATCAACAACCCGAGCACACCGACGATCCCCGCCGTGATCTGCACCCGGGAGCGCCACTGCTGGTTGGCCTCGTTGCGCACCGGCGCCAGCAGCCGCGCCGCCAGCAGGACCAGCGCGGCGACGACGAACAGGCCCACGCCGGGTTGGCCGAAGTAGCGGGTGAGCACGACCAGACTCCACGGGTTGACCACGCCGACGGTCCACAGGACGAGCGCGACGGCGGCCGCGACCGCGGCGAGCGTGCCGAGGGTACGCCGCAGGAGACCGGTCCGCGCGGGAAGGGCTTCGGTGTCCATCACCCAGCGATACTGCCAACCGCGGGCAAGTCGGGGCCTGATCCGTAGTGTGATCGTTGTGAAGGACTTAGAAAACCGTTACCGCGTCTCCGACGAGGTGGCGGAGGCCCGGGCCGCGGGCCGGCCGGTCGTCGCGCTGGAGAGCACGATCGTCGCGCACGGCCTGCCGCGCCCGGACAACCTTCGCGTCGCCCGCGAGATCGAGATGGCGGTACGGGACGCCGGTGCGGTTCCGGCCACCATCGGCATGGTCGGCGGCGTGCTGGTCGTCGGGCTCGAGGGTGCCGAGCTGACCCGGCTGGCCACCGCCGACGGCGTCGCGAAGCTGTCGGCCCGCGACCTCGCGGTGGCCGCCGCGGCCGGTGCCGACGGCGCGACCACGGTCGCCGGTACCGCCGCCGTGGCCGCGGCCGCCGGCATCGAGGTCTTCGCGACCGGCGGCCTCGGCGGGGTACACCGGAAGGCGGCGACGAGCTTCGACGAGTCCGCCGACCTGTCCACCCTCGCCCGTACGCCGATCGCGGTCGTCTGCGCCGGCGTCAAGTCCATTCTGGACGTCGGCGCCACGCTGGAGCGCCTGGAGACCCTCGGCGTCGCCGTCGTCGGGTACCGCACGCGTAGCTTCCCCGGTTTCTACCTCAGCGACAGCGGGTTTCCGCTCGACTGGTCGGTCGACTCGCCCGAGGGAGTCGCCGAGATCCTCCGGGCTCGGCGGGCCCAGTCCGTCCACAGTGGCGCGCTGGTGGTGGCGAACCCGCTGCCGCCGGAGGAACAGCTGGATCCGGCCCTGCACGACGAGGTGCTCGCCGGTGGACTGTCCATGATGGAGAGCGGGGGGATCGCCGGCAAGGACGTCACGCCGTTCCTGCTGGCCCACTTCCACGAGGCGACGAAGGGTCGCAGCCTCGAGGTGAACATCCGGCTCATCCTGCGCAACGCGGCGCTCGGCGCGCGGATCGCGGCCGCCCTGTGACGGGGCACCTGCTCGTCGTGGGCGACATCGTCACCGACGTCCTGGCCGTACTGCGTGCCCCGCTGGCGACCGGCTCGGACACGCCGGCGGACGTCCGGGTGGCCGGCGGCGGTTCGGCGGCGAACACGGCGGTCTGGCTGGCCACCGCCGGGGTGGCGGTCACCCTGGTCGGGGTGGTCGGTGACGACCCGGCCGGCGATGCCCGGCTGGCCGAGCTGGCCGCCGCCGGGGTACGGCTCGCCGTGCGCCGCGCCCCGAAAGCCGCCACCGGCACGGTGATCGTCGTGGCCGACCGCGACGAGCGGTCGATGCTCAACGACCGCGGCGCCAACCTGCTGCTCTTACCGTCCGATGTGGACTCCGGGCTGGCCGGCGGGCCCGCGCACCTGCACCTGTCCGGCTACCCGCTGCTGGACGAGCGGTCCCGTCCGGCGGGCCGGCACGCGCTCGCCGCCGCCCGGGCCGCCGGGTTGACCGCCAGCGTCGACGCGGCCTCCGCCACCCCGTTGCGCCGCGCGCCCGGCTTCCTCGACTGGGTACGCGGTACCGACGTGCTCTTCGCCAACGCCGACGAGGCCCGGGTGCTGGTGGGCAGCGCGGAGCCCGGCGCGCTGGTGTCGGCGGGTGTCGCGGCGGCGGTGGTCAAGCTCGGCGCGGGCGGCGCGGTCTGGGCCGACCGGTCGGGTCGTACCGCCTCGGCGCAGGCCGAGCCGGTGACCCCGGTCGATCCGACCGGCGCCGGCGACGCGTTCGCCGCGGGTTTCCTGGCCGCCTGGCTCACCGGCGCCGAGCCGGAGGAGGCGCTGCGGGCCGGCGCCCGGCTGGGTGCACGGGCCGTGGCGTCGATCGGCGCCCGCCCTCGTCCGCTCCCTGCGTGATCATGGAGTCTGCGGCAGGATTGCCGGCGTGTCGTGCCGCACACCGGTGATCACGCGGGGCCGTCCACGTCGATCACGTGGCTGTCGTCGCGCGACGGGGGCAGCGGCTGCGGCGCCTCCGACGCCGACCGCGGGTGGTGGCGCAGCCGGTGCCGGTCCTTCGGCGGCCGGTCGTTGGCGAGGATGACCGCGAGCCACGGCAGCAGCACCATGCCGGCCAGGCACAGCGTCACCCAGAGCCCGAGCAGCGGGACCTGCACGGTGACCAGCACGGCCGCGAGGACCAGGCAGAGCGCGCGGATGGACATCATCACCACGTACCGGATCTGCCGGCGGCGCAGCTGGTCGTCCAGGCTCGGCTCGGCGGAGGTGATCAGGACCGGTCGAGGGGTCGCGCGCCTCACCACCCCAGCTTCGCACAGCGCGCGCATGGTCTGCTTGGCCCGTGGGCTACGAAGATGGTTGGTCCCGGCTGCACGGCGGGCACCGGCCGGCCGGGCTGGTCGGCGCCTGGCTGGCCGTACTCCACCCGGTCGCGCGCGCTCTGGCCGCCCGCCGGGTCTCCCCCGACCTGCTCACCGCCACCGCGCTCGGGCTGGCCGTGGCGGCGGTTCCGGCCGCCCTCGCCGGTGGCCCGTACCTGCCGCTCGCCGCGCTGCTCGTGCTGGCCGGCGCGGTGGTCGACGGGCTCGACGGCGCGGTGGCGGTGCTGCGGCACCGGGCGACCCGCCGGGGGGCGATCCTCGACTCGGCGGGCGACCGGCTCGCCGAGGCGGCCGCCGCGGTCGCGCTGTGGGCCGCCGGCGCGCCGGGCTGGCTCGCCGCGACCGCGGCCGGACTCTGGTGGCTGCACGAGTACCTGCGGGCCCGGGCGGCGGCGGTCGGCGTACCCGGGATCGGCGTCATCACCGCCGGCGAGCGCCCGACCCGGGTGATCGCGGCCGTGGTCGGTCTGGCCACCGCCTGGCCGCTGGGCGCCCCCGGCGCGACGGCCGGTGCCGCCGCCGGCGGCGCGCTCGCCCTGGTCGGGCTGGCCCAGCTCGGGGCGTGGTTACGCCGGGCCGACGTGCCGGGCGACGATCGCGGCGGAGAGCGCGACGAGCGGTAGCCCGCCGCCCGGATGCACCGACCCGCCGACGAGGAACAGGTTCGGCAGCGACGTCCGGTTCGGCGGGCGGCGCAGGTCGCGCCACGGCCCGCGCAGGGCCGGGCCGTAGATCGCCCCACCCGGTGCGCCGGTGTCGCGGGCCAGGTCCGCGGGGGTACGGACGGTGCAGAACAGCAACCGGTCCCGGACCGCCAGCGCGTCCAGGATGCGGTCGCGGTACGCCTCCGCCACGCCGGGCGCGGTCCAGTCCATCCGGTACCGGCCGGTGCCGTGGGCGGCCGCGTTGACCAGCACGAACCAGCCCTCGTGCCCGGCCGGTCGCATCGCGGGGTCGTCCGGCGCGCAGACGTAGATGGTCGGGTCCCCGGCCGGGCCCGGCCGGCGGGCGAAGATCGCGTCGAACTCGGCGTGGTAGTCGGCCGGGAACAGCACCGTGTGGTGGGCCTGCCCGGGGGTCCGGCCGCGCAGGCCGAGCAGCAGCACGAAGCCGGAGAGCGACGGCCGTGCCTCGTGCTCCGGCCGGCCGAGCAGGTCGCGGCGCACGTGGCCCGGGTCCGCGTTGGCCACCACGACATCGGCGGCGAGCCGGCTCCCGTCGTCGAGGAGCACGCCGCTGGCCCGGCCACCGGAGACCTCGATCGCCCGTACGCCCACCCCGAGCCGGACGTCCGGGCACCGCGCGACCAGGGCCTCCGCCAGCCGGTGGAGCCCGCCCCGGATGTGCCAGGCGCCGTAGCGCCGCTCGATGTACGGGATGACCGCCAGCATCGCGGACGCGCGGCGCGGATCGGCTCCCGCGTAGGTGGCGTACCGCTCCAGGTAGGCCCGCAGCCGCGGATCCGCGAACCGCCGGCGGGCGAGTCCGGACAGCGAGCGCCACGGCGCCATCCGCAGCACCGCGGCGGCACCCGCGCGCGGGATGTGCCCGGCCGGCGCGGACAGCACCCCGTCGTACACCGCCGGCCAGGCGGCCGCGGCGGCCTCGTCCAGCCGGCGCCAACCGTGCACCGCCGCGGCGCCGAACGCGACCGGGTCGGTCCCACCGTCCACATCGAACACTGTGCCGTCGGCGTACCGGTACCGGGCGATCGGGCTCACCGGTACCAGCTCGAGGGTCTCCGACAGTGGCGCACCGGTCGCGGCGAACAGGTCCGCGAAGACGTGCGGCAGGGTCAGCAGCGACGGTCCGGTGTCGAACCGGAAGCCGCGGTGCGTCACCGTGCCGAGCTTGCCGCCGGCCCGGCCGGCCCGCTCGCAGACGGTCACCGTGTGGCCGGCGGCGGCCAGCCGGGCGGCCACCGCCAGACCGCCGATCCCGGCACCGATCACGACGATGCGGGCCATCCGACCGGTCGCCCCTTCCACGACAGGGTGGCCCGCCGCCGGCGCACCAGCGATCCGGCCACCAGCGCCACGAAGGCCACAATGGACAGCGGGTGGGCCAGCGCGTCGGCGACCCGCCCGCCGGTCCGTAGCGCGGCCACGACCCGACCGGCGACCCCGGCGAGGTAAGCGGCCGCGCCCGCGACCACCACCCCGGCCGGGCCGCCGGCCAGTGCCGCGACGAGCGCGGCCACCGGCGGCAGCACGTAGACGGCGGCGAGCAGCGGGGCGAGGACCGCCGCACCGGGTGCCGCCCACAGCGACTTGGTGTACCCGTCGAACACCTCGCGCCAGCCGTGGTACATCCGGCAGGTGGCGAGCCCGGTGCCGTCGGCCAGGCCGCCCCGCCCGCCGGCCCGCTTGACGGCCCGGACCAGCGCGATGTCGTCGAGCACCTCGGCGCGGACCGCCTCGTGCCCGCCGGCCCGGTCGTAGGCCTCCCTCCGTACCGCCAGCAGTTGCCCGTTCGCGGCGGAGAGCGACGGTCGCCGGGACCGCTCGGCGAGCCGCAGCGGCAGCAGCGTGAGCCAGGACCACTGCAGCAGCGGCTGGACCAGTCGCTCGCCCACGGTCTGCGCATGCTGGCGCGGGTACGGGCTGACCAGGTCGAGTCCACTGTGGACCAGCAGGGCCACGGTCGCGGCGACCGCATGCGGCGACAGCACCACGTCCGCGTCCACGAACACGAGCACGTCCGAGCCGCGGTCGGCGGCCCCGGCGAGCTGCCGGCAGGCGTACGGCTTGCCCAGCCAGCCGGCCGGTGGCTCGGACCCGCGCAGCAGCCTGGTCGCCGGCTGCCCGGCGAGCAGCCGCTCGACCACGTCGGGCGTACCGTCCGTAGAGCCGTCGTCGAGGACGAGCAGCTCCATCGACGGCCGGGCGGTCTGTGCCAGCAGGGCCGTCAGGCAGGGCTCGATCCGGCCGGCCTCGTCCCGTACCGGCAGCAGGACCGAGACCCGGCTCGACGGCCGGGGTGCCGGCGGTGGCCGGCGCAGCAGCGCCGCGTTCGCCGCCGCGTGCACCGCGCCGAGCGCGGCGAGTGCGGCACAGGCCCACAGCAGCGCGGTCACCGGCGCGCTCCGGTCAGCACGAGCGGGACGACCACCAGGCCCATCGCGACGCCGCCCCACAGCGCCGAGCCGCGCAGCCCCAGGAAGACCGCGTGGGCCAGCATCGAACCGACCCAGGTCCAGGCGAGGAACACGATGACCGGCGCGTCGGCCCGCCGGTCCAGCGGACCGGGCCCGCAGAGCGCCGAGATCGCCGCCATCAACCCGACCCCGACGAGCAGCCAGGCCACGTAGTTGCCCACCGGTACTCCCGGGACGCCGGGCAGCGCGGGATCGGGGTGGTCCCAGCGCCAACTGCCGGCCGCGACCATCTGCGGGTCGAGGAAGACGTCCCAGGCGGCGAGCGTCCAGGCGGCCACCAGCACCCGGGTGACCCGGCCCCGCGCGACGTGGCTGCCGGCCACCCAGGCCGGGTAGGCCATCATGCTCCACGCGAGCGGCACCAGCAGGGGTACGCCGGCCAGTTCCGGGCCGAGCGCGCCGGTGTACCGGTAGTCGCCGAACGGCCAGCCGGTCCCCACACCGATGATCTCGATCGCCGCGCTGCCGGTGATGATCGCGAGGAAGCACAGGGCCGTCCACCGTGGACCGCGGGTGAGGTACGCGTGCACGACGCCGAAGAGCGTGCCCGACACGACCGTCAGCGCGGTGACGGCGGTACGGGCCGGGACCTGCGTCAGGGGGTACACCACCTGTACGCCGATCGCGGCGCCGAGGATCTGCCACGGCAACCGCCGGGTCATGTCATCGGGTCCCGGCCGTCGACCGTACCGGCCGCGTCCCGGATGGCGAACCGGGCGAACAGCTCCTCGGCGTACCAGCCCTCGCCACGTGCCGCGCGCATCGCGGCCAGGTGGGACGGTTCCTGGTAGGCGAACGCCTCCAGCGCCGCCGCCGAGTCCCACAGGCTGACCGTACCCTGCCAGCCGACCGGAGCCTCGCCGACACCGAAGCCGAGTCGCCACTCCGACCGCCCGTCGGCCCGCACCCGCGACATCGCGCGCCAGAACCGGGCCGCGTACCGCCAGCGCAGCCGGGCCCGGGTCAGCACCAGCACCGGCCCGCCCGGCGGAGCCGGCGCCGCCGGGGTTGACGGCGCGGCCGGGGTGAACGGTGTCCGCCCGGCCCACCTGCCGTGTGCGGAGAGCGGGACCAGGGATGCCCGCCAGCCCTCGACCGCGGCGGCACGCCAGCGCCGGACCAGCGGGCCGCGCTCGAACCGCGCCGCGCTGCCCTCGTCCGGCCAGCACGCGAGCAGCATCCACCGGCGCAGGTCGGTCCCCCGCAGGTCGAACCGCCCGGTCCGGGTGGTGCCGAGCAGCTTGACGAAGCTCGCGCCCGGGCGGCCCAGCCGCCACCGGGTCGTGCGGGCGAGCAGGACGGGGACCCGGGCGGCCGGGACCGTCCATAAGTGGACCGTCACCACCTCTGCTCCGGGTGCTCCAACGGCGGCGGGTAGCCGGCCGGCCGCCGGGGCAGCCGCCACAGCTCGTGCACCGCACCGCCCGCGATCCCGGCCAGTTCCGGCACCCAGCGGCGCACGTACCGGCCGTCCGGGTCGAACCGGTGCCCCTGCCGGATCGGGTTGATCCGCCGGTACGGCCGGGGGTCGTTGCCGGTGCCGGCGACCCACTGCCAGTTGCCCCAGTTGTTCGCGACGTCCGCGTCGACCAGCGAGCGGGCGTACCAGTCGGCACCGTCCCGCCAGTCCAGCCCGAGCACCTTCGTCAGGTAGCCCGCGGTGATGAGCCGGGCCCGGTTGGGCAGCCAGCCCTCGGCAGCGAGCTGCCGCATCCCAGCGTCCACAATAGGCAGTCCGGTGTGGCCGGTGCGCCACGCGTCCAGGGCGGCCGGATCGTTGCGCCACTTCTCCACCGTACCGGGCCGGTACGCGGTCGACGTGAGAGCCGGGAACGACGCGAGTACCTGGTGGTAGAAGTCCCGCCAGCACACCTGCCGGACGAACTCCTCGGCACCGTCCACCATGGACACCACGGCCAGCGGTGACACGCACCCGAAGTGGAGGTACGGGCTCAGCCGGGAGGTGGCGTCGTCGGCCAGCGCGTCCCGGTCGGCACCGTACCCGCCCACCCGGCGGGACCACTCGCGCAGCCGACGCCGGCCCGCGTTCTCTCCGCCCCGCGGCACCCCCGCCACGGGTACGTCGAGAATGCGGGCCGGGTCGTCCCCCCGTACCCCCGGCGGAAGGGTGACCCGCGCGGGCGCCGGCACCGGCGCGCGCCACCGGGCCGCCCGCCAGGCCCGCCAGTACGGCGTGAACACCCGGTACGGGTGCAGCGCGGCGGGCGGTACGACGGTAACCCCGGGCGTGAGCGTGAACGACACCCGGGCAACCCGGCACGCCCCGGCGAGGCGCCGCTGCCGCCGCCCCGCGTAGCCGCTGACGTCCTCGGCCACGACGAGCCCGGTCGCGCCCACCTCACCGCAGACCTCCATGGCCCGGGCAACCGGATCGCCGTGGCGGACGAGCAGGTCACCACCGCGTTCCCGCAACGACTCCCGCATGTCCACAAGGGACCCGGCGAGGAACGCGCGGCGGCGCGGGTCGGCCGGCAGCGACGGGTCCACGACGAAGAGCGGCACGACGTGCTCGGCCGACGCGCAGGCCCCGGCCAGGGCCGGGTTGTCGTGCACGCGTAGGTCGCGGGTGACCAGGACGACGGTCGTGCCCACGGTCAGACCCTCTCCGGCGCGAGCAGCGCGTGGGCCAGCAGGCGCAGCCGGCGGTGGGTCGGCACCACGGCACGGCCGGCGAAGACCTCGTAGCTCGCCCGCTCCACCTCGTCCAGGATTGCCCCGTACACGTGGAACGCGGTGCTGATGCACCGCCGGGAGGTGGCCGCGAGCATCCGGATCCCCGGTGCCGCGGCGGCGTAGTGGGCCCTGGCCCGGCCGACCTCGTACGCGATGAGCGCGCGGATCCGCGGTGTCGACCGGCGCGCGGCGGCCGCCCGCCGCAGATCCTCCGGCGTGACCTCGAACCGCGCGAGGTCCGCCTGCGGCAGGTAGATCCGGTCGCGGGCCAGGTCCTCGGCGACGTCGCGGATGAAGTTGGTGAGCTGGAACGCGAAGCCGAGCTGCCGGGCCGGCTCCCGGGCAGCAACCGGGTCGGACGGCTCCAGGACGGGCAGCATCATCGTGCCGACAGCCGCCGCCGAGCCCTCCATATAGGACAGAAGTGCGTCGTAGTCGCGGTACTCGGTGACGGTCAGGTCCGCGGCCATGCTCTCCAGGAACGTGGCGAAGTCGGTCCGGTCGAGCCGGAAGATCGAGATCGTGTTGAGGACCGCGGGCAGCAACGGATCGTTCACCGGCTCGCCGGCGAGCCCGGCGAGGAACGATGCCGACCAGTCGCGCAACCGCCGCTCCCGGTCGCCGGCCGCCCCGTCGACGATCTCGTCCGCGTACCGGGTGAAGCCGTAGAGCGCGTGGACATGTGGCCGTTTCCACGCGGGGAGGAGGCGGGTGGCGAGATAGTAGGTACGGCCGTGACGCCGGTGCAGGTCGCGGCACCTGCGGTACGAAGCCATCAGGTCAGCCCGCACCGGCGCTGCCCGATCAACCAGCACATCTGCCACGTCAACCCCAAACGACTCAAGCTTCGACGCAACTTTGATTCTACGCTACGGTGGACCGATGCGAAACGAGAACCGCGCGGCGCTCGCGATCCACGAGAAAGCCGTCGCTCCGCTACCGCACGTCGAGGGCGATCTCGGCGCGGCGGTCGACGGGCTGCTCGCCGAGTTCGTGGCCGCCGAGACCGCCCGGCTGTGCGCGCTCGACCCGGCCCTCGAACCGCTGGCCGTGGCCGCCCGGGACGCCGTGCTGGGCGGCGGCAAGCGGCTGCGGCCGACGTTCGCGTACTGGGGATGGCGCGGCGTGGTCGGCCCGGACGCGCCCGCCGGGCCGGTGCTGCCGGCGCTGGCCGGGCTGGAGCTGTTGCACGCGTTCGCGCTGGTTCACGACGACGTGATGGACGACTCGACCACCCGGCGCGGCCGGCCGACTGCACACCGGGCCCTCGCCGCCCGGCACGCGGAGATCGAGCTGCGCGGCGACGCCGAAGGTTTCGGCAGGTCCGGCGCGATCCTCGTGGGTGACCTGTGCCTGGTCTGGGCGGACCAGATGATTGCGCTCGCCGGGCTGCCCGCCGAGGCGGTCGCGGCGGCCCGGCGCAACTACGACCGGATGCGGATCGAGGCGATCGCCGGCCAGTTCCTCGACGTGCTCGGCGAGCAGTCGCGGCGGTGGTCGGTGGAGCGGGCGCTGCTGGTCGCGCGGCTCAAGACCGCCAGCTACACGGTGATCCGGCCGCTGCGCTACGGCGCCGCCCTCGGCGACCCGGCCGGCCGTCCGCCGCGCGGGCCGCTGGCCCGCGCGTACACCCGCTACGGCCTCGCGGTCGGCGAGGCGTTCCAGCTCCGGGACGACCTCCTCGGCGGGTACGGCGACCCGGCCGTCACCGGCAAGCCGGCCGGCGAGGACCTTGCTCGCGGCAAGCCCACCACGCTGCTGGAGCTGGCCCGGCAGCGCGCGACCGGCTCGCAGCGGGCGGACCTCGAACGGCTGCTCGCGCGCGGCGACGTGGCCCGCCTGCGCGACCTGCTCCAGGAGCTCGGGGCCACCGCACAGGTCGGCCACATGATCACCAAACGGGTGGCGGACGCCCTCGGCGCCGTGGCTGACATGCCGGTCGATCCCGGGACCCGGGCCGCCCTGGCCGACCTCGCGGTGACCGCGACCAAGCGATCGGCCTGAGCGGCATGCGTACCGTGGGTGGACCGACGGATCGGGTGGTCATCGTCGGCGCCGGGCTCGGCGGGCTCGCCTGCGCGCTGCACCTGGCCGCCGCCGGCCGGCGGGTGACGGTCCTGGAGCGGGAGGCCGTCCCGGGCGGCCGGGCCGGGCGGCTGTCCCGGTCCGGCTACGAGTTCGACACCGGGCCGACCGTGCTCACCGTGCCCTCGCTCGTCAGCGAGCTGCTCGGAGTGGTCGGCGAGGACCTGGCCGACTGGCTGGACCTGGTGGAGCTGGACCCGGCGTACCGGGCCTGGTTCGCGGACGGCTCCTCGCTCGACGTGATCACCGACCCGGTCCGGATGACCGACGAGGTGGCCCGGGTCTGCGGTCCCCGGGAGGCCGACGGGTACCAGCGGTTCGTGGCGTACGCCCAGCGGATGTGGGAGATCCAGCGCGCCGACTTCATCGAGCGGAACCTGGACTCGCCGCGCGACCTGCTCACGCTCAACCTGTTGCGGCTGGTCGCGGCCGGTGGGTTCGGCCGGCTGGCGGCACGCGTCGACCGGTTCTTCCGCGACCCCCGGCTGCGCCGGATCTTCTCGTTCCAGGCGATGTACGCCGGTCTGGCCCCGCACCAGGCCCTCGCGCTCTACCTGGTCATCTCCTACCTGGACACGGTCGCCGGGGTCTGGTACCCGCGCGGCGGCGTGCACGCGCTGCCCCGGGCGCTGGCCGGCGCGGCCGAGAAGCACGGGGTCGAGATCCGGTACGGTACCGCCGCCGCGCGGGTCGAGGTGCGGGGCGACCGGGCGGTGGCCGTGCGCACCGGGGGCGGCAAGCGCCTGCCGGCCGACGTGGTGGTGCTCAACCCGGACCTGCCGATCGCGTACCGGGACCTGCTGGGCGAACGGCCACCGCGGCTGCGCTACTCGCCGTCGTGCGTGGTGGTGCACATCGGCTCGCGCCAGGGGTACGACCACATCGCCCACCACAACATCCACTTTGGACAGGCGTGGCGGCGCACGTTCGACGAGGTGATCCGGGACGGCCGGCTGATGAGCGACCCGTCCCTGCTGGTGACCAACCCGAGCCGCACGGATCCCGGCGTGGCTCCGGCCGGGCGGCACAGCTACTACCTGCTCGCACCCGTGCCGAACCTGGCGGTGGCGCCGCTGGACTGGCGCAGTGGCCTGGGTGAGCGGTACGCGGACTCGCTCGTCGACCTCCTCCGCCAGCGGGGGTACGACGACTTCGACACAGCTCCGGAGGTACGCACCGTGGTCACCCCGGCCGACTGGGCGGCCGCCGGCATGGCGGCCGGTACGCCGTTCGCCGCCGCGCACACGCTCGCCCAGACCGGCCCGTTCCGGCCCGGCAACCTCCACCCAGGACTGTCCAATGTGGTCTTCGTGGGCTCTGGTACGCAACCCGGCGTGGGCGTACCCATGGTGCTGATCTCGGGCCGGCTCGCCGCCGCGCGGATCACCGGTAAGGGTAGGTGACCCGTAGGCTGGCGGCCGTGGAAGGCACGAGTGGACGATGACGGTCTGAGCGCGGGTGCCGTGGCGCGCCGGCTCGGGATCGCGGTGACCACCCTGCGGACCTGGCATCAGCGGTACGGGCTGGGCCCCACCGGGCACGAGCACGGTCACCACCGGCGCTACGGCGAGGATGACCTCGCCCGGCTGGAGGTGATGCGGCGGCTGACCGCGATCGGCGTGCCGGCCGCGGAGGCCGCCCGGATCGCGCTGCGCGAACCGTCCGAGGCGGTGGCACGCCTGCCTGCGCCCGTTGACGCCGGTGCGGCCGATGCGGTAAATCGTTCCGCGCCCCGGGCGCGGGCCGGCGGCGGCAACGCCATCCCGGTCGGCCGCGCCGAACCGGAGGTCCGCGGGCTGGGCGCGGTCGCCATGCGGCTCGACTCGTCCGCGATCCGGTCGCTGCTCGAACGGGCCGTCGCCGCCCGGGGCGTGGTACGAACCTGGGACGAGCTGATCCGGCCGGTACTCGTCGGCATCGGCGCCCGGCACGCCTCCACCCAACGGCTGGTCGAGGTCGAACACCTGCTGTCCCGGTGCGTCTCCGAGGTCCTCTCCACCGTCCCGCGCCCCGGTCCCGACGCCATCCCCCAGGTGCTGCTCGCCTGCGCGGACGAGGAACAGCACAGCCTCCCGCTGGAGGCGCTGGCCGCGGCGCTCGCCGAGGACGGGGTGGCGTGCCGGCTGCTCGGCGCCCGCGTACCGCCACGAGCGCTCGAGGACGCGGTACGCCGTACCGGCCCGGCGGCGGTCGTCGTCTGGTCGCACGCCCCGTCGACGGCCGCGGCGGTGCAGCTGGCGGCCCTCGTCGAGGGCCACGGGCGCCCGGCCGTCGTGGCGGCCGCCGGACCCGGCTGGGCCACCGTCCCCGACGGCGTCGCCCGGCCCACCAGCCTCACCGAAGCGCTCGACCTCGTCACGTCGGTGATCAGCCCGACCTGATCAGCGATCGAGCGGGGGACGCGTCACCTCCCGCCCCTGGCCGCCTTCGCGTCGGCCTTCATCTGCTGCTTGTAGCTGCGGACCTTGGCGAGCGAGTCCATGTCGGTGATGTCGGCGACCGACTTGTACGTGTCGTCCGGCCCGTAGTCGCCGGCCGCCTCGCGCCACCCGGGCGGCTGCACGCCGTACTGCTTGCCGAGCAGCGCGACCATGATCTGCGCCTTCTGCTTGCCGAACCCGGGCAGCGCGGAGACCCGCTCCAGCAGCTCCCGCCCGGTCACCGCCTCGTTCCACATCCGGGCCGGATCCCCGTCGTACCGCTCGACCAGCAGCTGGCAGACCGCCTGGACCCGCTGGGCATTCGCCTTCGGGAAGCGGTGCAGCGCCGGCGGTCCGGTGAAGATCTTGATCAGCTCGTCGGGGTCGAAGGACGCCAGCTCGTGCGCGTCAGGCTCGTGTCCGAGGCGCTTGACCAGCTCGTACGGGGCGCTGAAGGCCCACTCGAAGGGCACCTGCTGGTCCAGCACCATGCCGATGACCAGGGCGAGAGGGTTGCGCTGGAGCAGCTCGTTGGCTTCTGCGTCGATGGGCAGCGTGAGCGCCATACCAGGCCTCCATGTCTCGACGGGCGGACTCCCCCATCCTGCCAACTGGATCGTCGAGCCCGCGCGCCGGGCCGCGGTCGAGGCCTGCTCAGAGCAGCCGGGCGGCCAGGTCGGCGACCCCGACCCCGTCGTGGTCGCGGAGGACCTGGCGCAGCGTACCGAGGGCATCGTCGTGCCCGGTCTGGCCGCCGAAGACGGCGGCGGTGGCCCGCGGCCAGTCCTCGTCGGAGCCGGCCGCGGCGGCGAGCACCTGCAGGCCGGTGCGCGCACTCGTCCGGCGGTGCAGGAACCGCTGCAGCGCCGGCCACCTGGCGACGACCTCGGCGAGGATGACGAGCTGCCGGGACCGGGCCCGGGCGAGCAGCGGGTCGTCGAGCGGTGCGGTGGCGGTGAACACCCGCTCGTAGAACTCCCAGAGGTTCAGCTGCCGGGTCGCCTCCCGGATCGACCGGTCCGGCTGGGCGGCGAGCCGCCGCCGGACGAGTTCCTGGATCTCCAGGTCCGGGTCGAGCCGCCAGCCACCGCCCCGGCTCCGGAGTCCCGACGATGGCGGGGGAGGAACCGGCTCCTGAGGGGTCACCGGGCTGCCGGTGATCTCGTCGACGATCCGGAACATCTCCTCGTCGGAGACCTGCGGAACGAGTACCGGCAGGTGCACGAGCTTGCGCAGGAAGGCCCACCCCGGCCCGGGATCCTCGCCGTCGAGGGCGGTGTCCGGGTCGTACAGGTCGGCGTAGACCCGGTCGAGGTGACCGGCGACCACCACCGGGTCGAGGCCGATGACGAACCGCGCCCGCAGGCTGCCGCCCGGGTCACCGAGGCTCTCCCGGCCGGTACCGCGGCGCAGCGCCACGAACCCGGCGAGGAACAGGTTGATCGCCTCGAACACCTCGGCGGTGGTCAGCGCCCGGCACCGGTCCAGGTCGTCGACGAAGACGATCAGCTCGTACCCGGCCTCGTCGAGGTCGTGTACCAGTCCGCTGACGTCGTGCTGGTGCAGGTAGAGCGAGCCGGCCCGGGCCCGGCGCAGCGGATCGCTCAGCCCCTCGAGGTGGCCCGGCTCCGCGGCGTCGAGCTCCGACGGGAGCATGACCGGACCGTGGAACAGCTCGCCGGGCAGGAACCGCGCGGCCGCGCCCCGGAAGTACCGCCAGCCGGTGTGCACCGCGCCGAGCAGCAGGAAGGTCAGCGCGACGATCAACGCCACCATCGCGGTGGAGACCCCGGTACCGCCGACGTGCAGGGTGCTCTCCAGCTCGGCCACGGCGATCACCAGCGACGCCACCACGCCGAGCGCGCCGAGGGTGAGCTCGGGCGAGAGCATGCGCCGGTGCAGGGTACGCCGCAACGCGTACCGGTCGATGCGGCCGAGGTTGCGGGCCAGCCAGTACCTCTCCCGCGCCGGCTCGGTCGGGTACAGCACCGGCCGCGCCGCCTCGATGATCTCGGCGACCAGCCCGGCCCAGACCTGTTCACCGGACTGGTGTGCCCAGGGGTTGAACCACGCCGTGACCACCCCACGGCTGGGCGGGACCCGGCGCGGCCCCGGCGCGACGCCGTTGCGCAGCATCTGCGACGCCGCGCGGACGGTCAGCCGCGTGGGCACCTCGACAGAGGTCTGCGGAGCCGGCATCTGGCCCCGGACGAGGTCGAGCAGCGTGCTCTTGCCGCACCCCCACGGGCCTTCGATGGTCACCACGGTCGGCCCGGGATCGACGTCCTTGGGGCCGATCGCGTGGTCGTAGAGCTTCTCCGCCAGCGCGCCGGCCAGCGCTCGGCGTCCGAGCAGGTCGCGGATCGAGTCGGCCATCGCCCCTCCCCACGGCCCGACCGGCGGTTTCCCGGGGCGAGGGTACCGGTTGCGGGCCACTCCCCGGTGTACGCCGCAACGGCTGGCAGGATGAGCGGGATGGACGCGTTGCTCGACCCGGGCGGCATCGCCCGCCTGCGCACGGCGCTGGCCCAGGCGGACTACACCGCCTCCGGCATCGGCGCGCGCATCGGGTCTGCCGCCCTCGACGCGGCCGGCCGCGACGACCTGCGGGGCGCGCTGCGGGCGACCGAGGACCGCGACCCGCTCGCCACGCTGATCCGGCTCTACGTGTGCGGCCGGACCGAGCCCGTGGAGGCGGTGTCCGCGGCGCTCGCCCCGCTGCCCCTGGCCGAGGCTGAGCGCGCCGGCCTGGTCGAGCGGCACGACGGCGGCCTGCGCCAGGGCGTCGACCTCGAACCGTACGCCGAGAGCTGGTGGGTGATCGCCGACCTGCCCGCGACGGCCCGACCCGGCCGGCCACTCCCCGCCGACCACGTCCTCGGCGTCGGCAGCGCCTCCTCGACGCTGGCCGCGGCCACCTCCCGCCGCCCGGCCGGCACGGCGCTCGACCTCGGTACCGGCTGCGGCGTCCAGGCCCTGCACCTGTCCACCCACGCCGGCCGGGTCACCGCCACCGACGTCAGCCCGCGGGCGCTGCGGTTCGCGGCGACCACGGCCGCCCTGAACGGCCTCGACTGGGAGCTGCTCGAGGGTGACCTGGCGTTACCGGTCCGCGGCCGGCGGTTCGACCTCGTGGTCAGCAACCCGCCGTTCGTGGCCGGCCCCGGGACGACCACCCACACCTACCGTGACTCGGGCCGGCCCGGTGACGCGCTCAGCGCCGAGCTGTGCGCTGCCGCGCCGGGACTGCTCGCCGAGGGCGGCACGATGCAGTTCCTGGCCAACTGGCTGCACGTCGCCGGGCAGGACTGGGGCGAACGGGTGGCCGGCTGGGTCGCCGGGACCGGCCTGGACGCCTGGGTGGTCCAGCGCGAGGTGACCGACCCGGTCGCGTACGTCCGGCTGTGGCTCTCCGACGCCGCGGAGACGGCCGACCGCGCCGCCGCCTGGTTGGACTGGTTCGACGCGCACAAGGTCGAGGCGATCGGCTTCGGCCTGGTGAACCTGCGGGCGGCCGGGAGCGACGATCCGACGGTACGCGTGGAGGACCTCCGCCAGCAGGTCGAGGCGCCGCTGGGCGACCGCGTCGCGGAGTGGTTCGACCGGCAGGACTGGCTGCGCGTACAGTCCACAGAGGACATGTTGGATGCGCGGTACCGCGCGGGCCGCGGCCTGACCCTGCACCAGGAGGCCACGCTCGGCCCGCAGGGCTGGGAGGTGGCCCGGCAGGTGCTCGCGCTGCGGTCGGGCCTGCGCTGGCAGGAGGAGCTCGACCCGGTCGCGCTCGCGCTGATCGCCGGCTCGGACGGGACCGTGCCGCTGCGCCACCAGCTCGCGCTGCTGGCGGTGGCCCACGAGGTACCCGAGGAGGACCTGCTCGCGGTCGCCCCGCCGATCGTGGCGCACCTGGTCGAACGCGGCTTCCTGCGACCGGAGGGCTGCCGGTGAGGGCGGTGGTGCAGACCGTCGGGCGGGCGAGCGTGACGGTCGACGGCCGGGTGGTGGGTGCCATCGAGGACGGCCTTCTGGTCCTGCTCGGGGTCACCCACACCGACACCCGCGCGATCGCGGAGACCATGGCGCGCAAGGTGTACGAGTTGCGCATCCTCGACGACGAGCGGTCGGCCGCCGAGGTCGGCGCACCGGTCCTGGTCGTCAGCCAGTTCACGCTCTACGGCGACACCCGCAAGGGCCGGCGCCCGAGCTGGCTGGCGGCGGCGCCCGCGGAGGCGGCCGAGCCGCTGGTGACCGCGTTCGCCGAGGCGCTGCGGGCCCGCGGCGCGAAGGTGGAGACCGGTCGCTTCCGCACCCACATGCTGGTGGAGAGCGTGAATGTCGGGCCGCGGACCATTCTCATCGATCTCTGACCGGAGACCGACACAGCGCTTGATCTGCCCCTGCCGACCGCTGACCGTGGACGGCGTGGCAGCCCGTCTGTCCCCTGTGGACGGACTTGCCGAGCGAATGTACGCGGCGACCGCCGGCGCCGGTCACGGTTTCCGCCATGGCGCCTACCCGACACTCCAGCCGAGCGTCATCCGGCGCAGCTGCCCCCGCGCCTCCGGCCACTCGTCGCCGAGGGCGTTGCGGGCGTGGAAGAACGCGTCGATCGGTTGCTGCCAGCGGTCGGGCGGCAGGGCGGCGACCCCGATCGCGACCGCCGCCTGGAACCGGCGCCAGGCCGGATCCGCGCGCTGCGGCACGGTCCCCGCGGTGCGCTCGTACTCCTGCCGCAGGCGTATCGTCAGCGGCGCCATCGCCTGGGTACGCAGGTCGTCGGTCGGGGAGCCGATCTTCAGCGCGTCGACCACACCCACCACGGGCGGCTCGTCGAGCAGGTCGAACGCCGCCGCGAGCAGGCTCACCAGCGTGCGCAGCGCGGATCCGCGGGCGGCCGGTGGCGCGAGCCGCAGCAGCGAGTCCAGATCGGGGTCAACGCCGCCGAAGAGTCCGGGTGCGCGCGGGTCCGGTGGCATCGACGGGACGAGCACCGCCGTGTGCGGCCGTTCCCACCAGTCCGTCGGGATCACGACACCGGTGCGCCGCTCGATGACGGCCAGCATCGCGGCCGGCCAGTCCCCGCCGCCCGCGTCGAGCACGGCGTGCAGGTCGTCGAGGTCACCGTCGAGCGCGTCCGGGTGCGTGCCGTGCCGGGTGCCGGGCGCCAGCGCCTCGAACGTGGTCAGTACCTGACCGTAGACCGCGTAGCTGAACCGGCTGTGCACGCCCACGTTCCAGAACGCGCTGTGCACCCGCGCCCCGTCGCTCAGCCAGCGCAGGACCTCCGGGCGGCTGCCCTGGTACCCGTTCATCTCGAAGAGCAGCACCGCGGAGCCCAGCTCCTCGACGTGGACCAGGCAACCGTCGCCCGGCCCGAGGTCGTACGCTGCCGAGACGTCCCGCACGGCCAGCAGCCCCGGGTCCGCGCCGAGCCGGCGGACCACGTCCTCGGCGGTCGCCGCCTTCGTCACCGGCTGCACGACCGTCCAGCACGACGCGACCGAGGCGCTCGAGTTCGCCAGCAGTTGCCGGTACCGCTGCAGGGCTTCGCTCATCGGACCATTGTGGACGGTCGGTCGGACCGGCACCACCCCACGCCGAAATCCGTTTCGTAATACCGGGTCCCTCGTTCGAGTTGGGCTTCCGCCCACTTCTCGTACGTCATGACGGTGACGACGGGATTGTCCAGGACGGATGAGTGTTGCGGTGCGGCCGGCGCCAGGAGGGTCGCATGAGTCACGCGGCCCGACCGCGCCACAGATCTACTGCATGCTGGACAAGTTCGACAACTACCTCGATCGGTACTCCGAACGTACCGCGAGGGCCCGGCGACCACCCGCCGCCGAGCACCTCCGGCCGCCGGCCGCACCAGGGGCCGGCCAGCTAGCTCCGCATTTCGCCAGCAAAGCCGCATCTCTTATCCGGGGGATCCCGGATTTATGCCAGCGAGTCGGCTGCCTTACCGCGGCTTCACGTCTGACCAGGCAACCTGTCAGACATGCACGCAACACGGGGAGGGCAAGTGATCGTGGTGCCGGCGACAACGGAGCGGGAGAGCGGCGTGGAGATCGAGGACGCTACCACCGAGCCCATCGACCTGGACGCCGACGACCGCGGGATCTCCGCGGATCTCGTCCGGGCGTACCTCAACGGGATCGGCCGCACCAAGCTGCTCACCGCCGAGCAGGAGGTCGAGCTGGCCAAACGCGTCGAGGCCGGTCTCTACGCGGAGGAGCAGTTGGAGACCGGCGACCCGGACGCCGCGCTGCGCCGCGATCTCGAAACCATCGTGCTCGAGGGCCGGGCCGCGAAGGACCACCTGCTCGAGGCGAACCTGCGGCTCGTGGTGAGCATCGCGAAGCGGTACACCGGGCGGGGCATGGCGTTCCTGGACCTGATCCAGGAGGGCAACCTCGGCCTGATCCGCGCCGTCGAGAAGTTCGACTACACCAAGGGCTACAAGTTCTCCACCTACGCCACCTGGTGGATCCGCCAGGCCATCACCCGGGCCATGGCCGACCAGGCCCGCACCATCCGCATCCCGGTACACATGGTCGAGCAGGTCAACCGCATGGTGCGGGCGCGCCGGGACCTGGCCGCGCAGCTCGGCCGGGAGCCGTCGGTGGCGGAGGTCGCCGTGGTGCTGGGCCTGGAGGAGTACCAGGTGCTGGAGCTGATCTCGTACGACCGCGAGCCGGTCAGCCTCGACCAGGCCGTCGGCGAGGACGGCGAGAGCGCGCTCGGTGACTTCGTCGCGAGCGTCGACCCGCGCGACGAGCCGGCCGACAGCGTCTCGCAGGGTCAGCTGCGCAGCGAGGTGGAGATCGTGCTCGCCACGCTGTCCCAGCGGGAACAGGCCGTGATCCGGCTGCGGTTCGGGCTGGACGACGGCCGCCAGCGCACGCTCGACGAGGTGGGCCGGGAGTTCGGCCTGTCCCGCGAGCGCATCCGGCAGATCGAGAAGGTCACGCTACTCAAGCTGCGCCACCCGTCGCGGGCCAAACGCCTGGAGGCGTACGCCTGCTGAGGATTCCCGTGGGGCTGGAGGTGTGAAGTCCCTTCAGTCCCGCGGGTCCATCGGGTCGAGGCCGTGCAACGGGAAGACCGCCTTGCGGGTGGCGAGGATCGCCCGGTCCACCGGGTCCGCGTCGTCGCCCGGATCCCACGGCCGGTGCGAGGTGTCCCCGTCGTCCGTCATCCGTACCGGCACGTCGCGTCCGGGCACCTTCTGCCGGGCGACCGCGCGCCACTGCGGTGGCGTCGCTGTCTTCGGGTCGAGCGGTTCGCCGGTCGCCGTGGCGAGCAGGTGGGTCCACGCCCGCGGTACGCACTCGACGATCGCGTACCCGCCGCCGCCCGTCGCCACCCACCGGCCCCCGCACAGCTCGTCGGCGAGCGCCCGCATGGCCAGGTGCGAAGCCCGCTGTCCGTCGACGGACAGGCGCAGGTCGGCCAGCGGGTCCAGCCGGTGCGTGTCGGCACCGCACTGGCTGACCAGCAGCTCCGGCCGGAACGCCCGCAGCACGCTCGGTACCACCGCGTGGAACGCCCGCAGCCAACCGGAGTCATCGCAGCCGGGCGGCAGCGCCACGTTCACCGACAGGCCGGGCGCGGACGGTCCACCGGTCTCGTGCGGGAACCCGGTGCCGGGGAAGAGCGCGAGCGGTGTCTCGTGCAGGCTCACGGTGAGCACCCGCGGATCGTCGTAGAAGATCTCCTGCACGCCGTCGCCGTGGTGCACATCGACGTCGACGTACGCGATCCGCTGCGCGCCGAGGTTCAGCAGCCGCGCGATGGCGATCGCCGGGTCGTTGTAGACACAGAAGCCGGAGGCCCGGTCGGGCATCGCGTGGTGCAGCCCGCCGGCCACGCTCACCGCCCGGTCGGCCTCGCCGCGCCACACCGCCTCGGCCGCGGCGAGGGTGGCCCCGGCGACGCGCGCGCTCGCCTCGTGCATGCCGTCGAAGACCGGGTTGTCCGGCGTGTTGAGGCCGCATCCGCGGAAGAAGACATCGTCCGGGGCGGCCTTGACCGCGGCGATGTAGTCGCTGGTGTGTACCAGCCGCAGCGTCTTCTCGTCGGCGGGCATCGGGGCGACCACCCGCACCCCCGGGCGGTCCAGTACGCCGAGCGCGCGGGCCAGCTCGATCGTCAGCTCGACCCGCACCGGGTTCAGCGGGTGGTCGCCGAGGTCGTACGCGAGCAGCGCCTCGTCCCACACCACGAGCGTGCTGGTACGGGTGTTCATCCGGTACCCACCGGGCGGGACGGGTCGGTGATCCAGTTGCTCCACGAACCGACGTAGAGCGCGGCATCCGGCCGCCCGGCAAGGTGCAGCGCGAGGATCGCGTGGGCGGCGACCACCCCGGAGCCGCAGTAGGTCCCCACCCGCGTCGCGTCCGTGACGCCCGCCGACGCGAACCGCGCGGCCAGATCGGGCAGCGGCGCGGACGGCAGGTTCACCGCGCCCGGAATGTGCCCGGCGACCGGATCGACCGGTTCGGTCTCGCCCCGGTACCGCGGACCGACCCGTACGTCGATCAACACGCCGTGCGGGTCGCTCGCGAACGCCGCGGCGCCGTCCGCGTCCAGGACGGGCATGCCTCCCGGGCGTACCGTGATGTCGCCCGCGGGCGGGCGCGGAACCTCGGTCGTGACGGGCTGCCCGGCGGTGACCCACGCGGGGTAACCGCCGTCGAGCACCGACACCGTGTCATGGCCGGCCCAGCGCAGCGTCCACCAGGTGCGGGCCGCCGACGGTCCGGTGCCGTCGTCGTACGCCACGGCCGGATGCCCCGCGCGGACGCCGGCCGCGCGCAGCACCTGCTGGAGCACCTCGGGATCGGGCAGCGGATGCCGCCCGCCGGCGCCCGGCGGTCCACAGAGGTCGGTGTCCAGATCCAGGAAGACTGCTCCCGGAATGTGCCCCTTGTCATAGTCGAGCCGTCCGGGCGGACCGCCCAGACGCCAGCGCACATCAAGAACCACAGGAGGATCGGGGTCGGTGACGGCTGAGGCCAGTGTGGCGACGCCGACGAGCGGGCCGGAAGTCACGGACCCAGTCAACACCATGAGCAGTCCAAGGACCTGTCACAGGTGCGGGGTAGCATCGCAGCCGGGAGGGCAGGCGCCGTGAATGACCTTGTCGATACTACCGAGATGTACCTGCGCACGATCCTCGAACTGGAAGAGGAGGGGGTAATCCCACTGCGCGCGCGGATCTCCGAGCGGCTGCGCCAGAGCGGGCCGACGGTGAGCCAGACCGTGGCCCGCATGGAGCGCGACGGCCTGCTCACCGTCGAAGGCGACCGCCACCTCGTCCTCACCGAGATCGGACGGCAGAAGGCCGTCGGCGTGATGCGCAAGCACCGGCTCGCCGAGCTGCTGCTGGTCAACGTCATCGGGCTCGCCTACGAGGACGCCCACGACGAGGCGTGCCGCTGGGAGCACGTGATGAGCGACGCGGTCGAGCGGAAGGTGTACGACCTGCTCGGCCGGCCCACCCGATCCCCGTACGGGAACCCGATCCCCGGCCTGGAGGAGCTGGACGCCTCGGCGCCGGCGCACACCTCGGGCATCGAGCACGAACGCAACCTGGCCTTCCCCGGGCTGACCGGCTCGGTGGTCGTACGGCGCATCTGCGAGAGCGTGCAGACGGACATCGACGTGCTGCGCCAGCTGCACGCGGCCGGCGTCGACCCGGGCGCGACGGTCACCGTCGAGCAGGAACGCGACGGCGTGACGATCGACCGTTCCGGCGAGACCATCCGCCTGCCCCGCGAGGTTGCCTCCCGGGTCTTCGTCGCCGCACGCTAGGCCGGGGTGACCTGGTCGACCTTGACCGCCAGCTCGACGAGCCTGGTCGTCAGCTGCGCGACCGCCTCCGCCGCCGCGTCGGGCGCGAGCGTGCAGCGCAGCACGATGATGCGGTTGTTCGCGGAGAGCCAGCCGATCTCGACCCCGGACCCGCGGCCGGCCTTGGGTGCCGGCGCCACGCCCGCCCGGTAGGCCACCTTGCCCAGCCCGGTCACCGCGGTGGAACCCTTGGGTGCCAGGGCGCTCCGGAAGATCACCGGGGTCGCGGCCGTCGGGGTCACCGCGAGCACGAGGTCCGGCACGGTCGACCCGGTGCGCTGCAGCACGCAGGTGTACGTGGCGTCCTGGCGTCCACCGGCCGCCACGTCGAAGGAGACCCCGATGACCTGCTCGACCACGCCGTAATCGAGCAGCTGGCACGCGCCGCCGGCCTGCGCGGCCGGCCACCGGGTCGGCTTCGGCCCGGACGGCACGGGGGCCGGAACCGGGGCCGACGCCGACCCGCCGGCGAGCGGAACCGACGCCGGCTCCGCCGCACATCCAGCCAGCAGGAGGAGTACGACCACCGCCCAGGCCCCGGTGCGCACCCCGACACGGTACCGGGGTCAGGGAAGCTGCGCCACGATGTGCTTCGCGATCTCCAGCGAGCTGGTGGCGGCCGGTGACGGAGCGTTCAACACGTGCACCTGCCGGTCGCGGGTGACGATCAGGAAGTCGTCGACCAGGTCGCCGGCGGGCGTGATCGCCTGGGCCCGTACCCCCGCACCGGCCCGTACCAGATCGCCGTCCGTCACGGCGGGGACGAGCCGGGCCAGGCTCTCCGCGAACCGTCGCTTCGACAGCGAGCGGCGCACCTCGGTCAGGCCGTACCGCAGGTGCCGGCGGGCCAGCCGCCACAGCCCCCGGTAGGCGGCCACCTCCGCGACGTCGCGGATCCGGATGCGACCCCAGCCGTACCCCTCGCGGGCCAGCGCGAGGACCGCGTTCGGTCCAGCGTGGACAGTGCCGTCGATCATCCGGGTCAGGTGCACGCCGAGGAACGGGAACTGCGGGTCCGGCACCGGGTAGATCAGCCCGCGGACCAGGTCGCGGCGGTCCTCGCGCAGCTCGTAGTACTCACCGCGGAACGGCACGATCCGGGCCGGCGGCCGGATCCCGGCCAGCCTGGCGATCCGGTCGGCGTGCAGGCCGGCGCAGTTGACCAGGGCGTCCGCGGTGATGGCGCCGACGGTGGTCTGGACCTGGTTCCCCCGGATCCCGGTCACCCGGGTCCCGAGCCGCACCGTCCCGCCGGACTTCTCGACGAGATCGGCGAGGGTACGGCAGACCGCACCGAAGTCCGTGATGCCGGTCGACGCCACGTGCAGGGCCGCGACCGCGGCCACCTCGGGCTCGTGGTCCCGGGCGGCCTCCGGGCCGAGCAGGCTCACCGGCAGCCCGTTGGCCACCGCCCTCTCGTGCAAGGCGTGCAGCCGGGGCAGCTCGGAGTCGTCGGTCGCGACGATGAGCTTGCCGGTGATCCGGTACGGGATCCCGTGCGCCGCACAGAAGTCCACTATGGACCGGCTGCCGGCCGCGCAGAGCCGCGCCTTGAGACTGCCCGGCTTGTAGTAGACGCCCGCGTGGATCACGCCCGAGTTGTGCCCGGTCTGGTGGACCCCGACCCGGTTCTCCTTCTCCACCACGGTCACCTCGGCGCCGGGCCGGTCCTGGGTGATCCGGTACGCCGTGGCCAGCCCGACGATGCCGGCCCCGATCACCACGTAGCGCGTCACTGCCGCACCGCCGGCGCGAATGCCTCCAGCACGTCCTCGGCCCGGGCCAGGGAGGCGGCCGGATCGGCGTCCGGCGACCCGATCTCCGGGTCGAAGTTGAGGTCGATGAACATCTCGGTGATCCCCTGCCGGGCCAGATCGTGGACGTCCCCGTGGATCTCGTCGAGCGTCCCGGTGAGGGGCCGGCGCTCCGGGCTGTTGGCGGGCCGCACCTTCACCACCCCGCGGCAGATGAACCGCAGCGACGCCGGATCCCGACCGGCCGTCCCGGCCGCGGTACGGACGATCTCCACCGAGTCGCCGATCACCGACAGGTCCGCGCGGCTGCTGCTGATCCAGCCGTCCGCGATCCGACCGGCCCGTCGCAGCGCGGCGGGCACGCTGCCACCGAGCAGGATCGGCGGGTACGGCTGCTGCACCGGCTTCGGCTCCATGCGCGCCGCGGGCACGTGGTAGAACTCGCCCTCGTGCGCGACCACCGCGTCCGTCCACAGTGTCCGGAGCAGCCGGACGTACTCCTCGACCCGGCGGCCGCGGTCCGCCTCGCTCGCCGCGGTCGCCGCGAACTCCTCGGCCGCCCAGCCGAGGCCCAGCCCGACATCGAGCCGGCCGGCGGATAGGATGTCTACTGTAGACAGCTGCTTGGCGAGGACGACCGGCGCGATGAAGGGCACGTTGACCACGGCCACGCCGAGCCGCACCCGGCGGGTGTGCGCGGCGAGGAACGCGAGCGTCGCGACGGGGTCGTGGACGCTCCGGTACGTCTCGCCCCAGCCACCGTCGACCGGGGACAGCAGCCGCTGGAATGTCCAGAGTGACCCGTAGCCGAGATCCTCGGCCCGGGTGGCCACCCGGGCGATGGTGTCCGGGGTGGCCCACGAGCCGGACACCGGCGCGGCGAATCCGATCTGCACCGTTGCACGGTACCGCTCATCCGGGTGCGGCGGGACGGTTCCCCGCCTCGCCGGCGGCCGGCCCGGCGACCGCGGCCGCGGTGACCGGCTCCAGCAGGACGGGCGGCCGGCACCGCCCCGAGGTAGAGCAGCCAGCCGTCCGTGCTGGTTCTGGTCAGCGGGCGGGAGGAGGCAGGACCGTGTTCCGGGCGCGGGGCAGACGCGGACCCGGAAACCCGACAGAATGCTCCGGGTGAGCCGTCTCATCGCCGTGCTGCTGTCCGTCACCGTGCTGGTCGCCGGTTGCGAGTTCGGGGTGGTCGAACGCCCGCGGATGGCACTCGCCGCGCACACCGTGACGGCGGCCGCGCCCACGACCGCCGAGGGTTTCTTCACGCTGTTCCAGGACAAGAACGACCTGACCTGGAGCGGCGGCGATCAGGTCACCAGCCTGCGGGCGGGCAACGGCCTGACGTACTGGTCGTTCGGCGACACGATCCTCGGCGAGGAGGATCCGGTAACCGGCGCGTACCGTCCAGGATGGACGATGATCGCGAACACGATCCTGGTGCAGCGCGCCGGAGACCTTGGCCCGACCACCGCCGGCGTCGCCGTCCCCGGCGCGAGCGACGGCGACCGGTACTGGACCCAGGGCATGTTCGAGGCGAACGGCCGGCTCTACGTGCTCTGCCAGCGGGTCCGCAACACGACCGACTTCTTCGAGCTGCGGGGGGTCGAGCTGGCCAGGTTCGGCTTCAACGCGGACGGGACGTTGACCTTCCAGGGCATGGTGCCCACGCCGTCGACCGGGAAGGTCGGCGGGAACGACGTCAGCACCGCGCAGTACGCCGCCGACGCGGTCGTCACCGGCGGCTACGTGTACGTCTTCGGGTACGCGAACGCGCCGGGCGACCCGTTCGCCCCGCACCGCAGCTACGTGGCCCGGGTACCGGTCGGCTCGGTGGAGTCACCGTCCGCGTGGCGCTTCCGCTCCAGCGGTTCGTGGCGCTCCGGCATGCAGAACGCCACCCCGATCCTGAGCGCGCAGATCAGCAGCGTACGGCTGATCGGCGGCCGGTGGACCCTGGCGTACAAGCCGTGGAACGGCTGGGGCGACACGGTCTACATCGAGCGCCGCACGACACCGTACGGCGCGCCGACCGCCACCGTCACGTTCAGCTCACCGGCGGGGACGACGCCGGGCGGGCAGGCGTACCAGACCTACTCGCCGCAACTGCACCCGGAGCAGGCGCTGTCGTCGGGCCGGTTGCTCGTGAGCATCGCGTGGAACGGCCAGACTCTGGGTGACCTGGCCGCGGACGCCGACCTCTACAAACCGCGGTTCACCGAGGTGACGCTGCCGCCGTGACGGCCTGGTGCCGGTGCAGGTACATGCCGGCGGCGCTCGCCCCGAGCAGCACCGCGCCCGCGATGAGCAGGATCGCCGACGCGCTGAGCGCGCCGTTGGTGATGTCGGCGATCGCCTCCGGTACGGCGAGCGTCACGCCGACCACGCCGCCGGTGAGCAGCACCAGCGACCGGTTCCACCGGTAGAGCGCCAGGCAGGCGGCCGCCACGCCGAGGGTGAGGGCGTACGCCCACGGCCTGGAGTCCGGCTCGCCGATCGGCTGCTGCGCGCCGACGATCGCCGGCCCGACGCCGAGGACCAGACCCAGGTTGCGCGGCCGGACCAGCCCGGCGAGCGTGCCGGCGACCCAGACGGCACCCAGCACGATCAGGGCGATGCCCGAGCCCAGCAAGTCCGCCTCGAACAGCTCGGTCGCGGCCGAGGTCACGGCGCCCGCGCTCATGCCGGCGGTGACCACGACGCCGAGCGGGGTGGGTGCGGCCGCGAGACAGGCCAGTCCGACCACGAGTCCGGCGACGAAGCCCCACGTGGCGGAGTTGTCGGTCACCGCGACGCCGGCGGCCAGTGCGGCCGGGACCGGCGTCAGCGCGAGCAGCACGCCGACCACCCGGCGCCGGCCGTTGACGACCTGCCGCATCCCGCGCGGACCGCCGGCGACGAGCAGCGCGGCCGCGACCAGCGCGAGCGCCGTCCCGCCGAGGACCAGCGCCCTGACCTCGCGGCTCAGCTCCTCCCACGAGGTGCCCAGGAACACGGCGGCTCCGGCCAGCATCAGCCCGCCGCCGAGGTACCCGGCGACCTCGGTCAACCAGCCGGACGCCGGCCGGCTCGGCTCGGGCGTCCCCAGTTCTCTGCGTACCGCCTCCGCCTGGGCGGCGGTGAGCTCACCGCTCGCCTCGAGCCGGCGCAGCGCGGTCTCCTGCGACTCTGTCAATACCATGGGCTCAGCGTGCGCCGCCGCCGGTGGTCGCCGGCAGAGTCGGGCTACTCAACCGCGGTGTGCGAAGTACTCAGCGCGGCAGTCACCGCCGGCCCGCGCGGCCGCCGGCCGGCGCGTGCCGTGCCGAAGCCACCCGGCCGCCGCCACCTACATGATCGTCGTTTCGGTACGCGATCGCGCAGTTCGACTGCATGATCCGCGTCCACAACAGTGATCATCCACTGTGGACCATCTTACCGGCCTGGCGGAGTGTCGGATCACCGCATATCGCGCATCCCCGGTGACGGCCCGGCTTGCGCCGCCGTTTCATGCAGTGCTATCTTTCATGTGTAAGAGTTTTCTTACACGTGAAGGAGGGCCATGACACCAGCGCGGCCGACCGGCGACGACCTGGTCGAGATGCTGGCGGCCCTGGCCAACCCGCTCCGGCTGCGCATCGTCGCGACGCTGGCCCGGGGCCGCGACTACGTGAGCCACCTGGCGCGCGAGATCGGTGTGAGCCGTCCGCTGCTCCACATGCACCTGCAGCGGCTCGAGGCGGCCGGGCTGATCACGGGCAGCCTCGAGCTCTCCGACGACGGCAAGGCCATGAAGTACTACGAAGTCACGGATTTCAACGTGCACCTGACCGCGGCTGAGCTGGCCGAGGCGGCCAAGACGCTGACCAGAACGGACCCGGAGAAGGGTCCCGCGCGTAAGGAGCAGTCCTGATGAACCTCTCCCTCGAGGCGACGACCTGGCCGCAGGCGATCGTCTTCCTCGGCATCCTCGTCGCGGCCCTGTTCCTGGTCGGTATGACGGTCGCGACGTTCCTGGAGTTCCGCAAGCTCAAGGTCGACGCCAAGCGCGAGGAGGATCTGCGGCAGCTCGTGCACCGCTACGAGCAGCTCGCGGAGAACACGCTCGACGCCCAGCAACGGGTCGCCGCTGACGTCTCCGAGCTGCGCTCCCGCGCCACGTCGATCGAGCAGATCCTCCGCACTGTCGAATGAGGACGGAGACGACGAAGGCGGTGCTCGGCCGCCGATCGGTTGAGGGGAGCCCGGCGATCGCCCGGCTCCCCTCAACCGTCGCGACGGATACCGGCGGAGGGTACTCAATCATGCGCCTTCCTCCAGCAACGGTTGAGTCGCTCTACCGCCTCGGTCTTGTTCATCGCCGCCACCTCCGACTCGGCAAGGCCGACACGGGTGATCAGCAGGTGGACAAGGTCGGCGGGTAACGCCTCGGGTGGCGCCTCCGGCATACCCCGATCGGGTTTGACCCCGTCGCGCACGCATGCCCAGAAGTCCTCCTCGGAGACACCGAGCTGGTCGCGAAGGATGTGGCTCCAGAGATACGAGCCGTATGTACTGCGGTCGACGGGATGCGAGATCCGCGTTCGCAGGATGCGACCGTCCGGCAGGTTGAGCTCGTAGGTGATGTAGTGGGTGCCGGTGCGCCCGCGCGCGTCGCGTACCGGCGTCCACCCTTCGACGGTGCAGAACTTGTCGTGGTCCTGGCGGCTGGGCGGGTGGGATCGGGGCGGTGACCTGGCCGCCCCAGTTGTTCCGGTGGTTGGGCGCATCCAGCAAGCGGTCCTGCCAGTCCTCGGCGACGGCCTCATCGAACGCGGCTCCGTCGGTTGCGTTTGATGCAACCAGGATCTGCAGCGGCCGCGAGGTAGTCGGCTCGATCGCCGACTACCTCGCTGACCAGGCGCTTCGTGAACGACCGATGCTCGGTATCAGCTGCAGCCGGACGTCGAGCCGCAGCCCTCGCAGACGTAGCAGCTCCCGGCCGGGCGCATCTTCGTCCCGCAGGTGAAGCAGAGCGGCGCGTCGGCGGACGTACCCTGGACCGCCTCCACCAGCTCGGTCGACGAACCGGCACGCGGTTTGGGCTCGTCGACCTTCGCGGCCTCGGGCTTCGGTGTGCTCGTCTCGATCGGCGCGGACGCGGCCATCGCGGCCAGGTCCAGCCCGCTGTCGTCGCCGGCCTCCGCGCGTACCTGGGCGGCCCGCTCGGCGGCGGTGAAGATGCCCAGCTCGGCGCGGCGCTCGTACGGCAGGAAGTCCAGCGCCAGCCGGCGGAAGATGTAGTCCATCACCGACGCCGCCATGCGCACGTCGGGATCGTCGGTCATGCCAGCCGGCTCGAAGCGCATGTTGACGAACTTCGACGCGTACGTCTCCAGCGGGACGCCGTACTGCAGGCCGATCGAGATGGCGATCGAGAACGCGTCCATCACGCCGGCCAGCGTCGAGCCCTGCTTCGACATCTTGAGGAACACCTCGCCGAGCCCGTCGTCCGGGTACGACGACGCGGTGAGGTAGCCCTCGGCGCCGCCGACCGAGTACGACACGGTGTGCGACGGCCGCTTCTTCGGCAGCCGCTTGCGCACCGGCCGGTACTCGACGATCCGCTCGACGGTCCCGACCCCGGTCCCGGCCTTCTTCGCGGCCCTGGCGTTGGTCAGCGGCTGGCCCACCTTGCAGTTGTCCCGGTAGATGGCCAGCGCCTTGAGCCCGAGCTTCCAGCCCTCGAAGTAGATGTTCTCGATGTCCTCGACGGTCGCCGACTCCGGCATGTTCACCGTCTTCGAGATCGCTCCACTGAGCACCGGCTGCACGGCGGCCATCATCCGGACGTGCCCCATCGGCGCGATGGCCCGCTCGCCCATCGCGCAGTCGAACACCGGGTAGTGCTCGGGCTTGAGACCCGGCGCGTCCACGACGTGACCGTGCTCGGCGATGTACTCGACGATCGCCTCGATCTGCTCCTGCGGGTAGTCGAGCGTCTTCAACGCCCGCGGGACCGTGTTGTTGACGATCTGCATCGAGCCGCCGCCGACCAGCTTCTTGAACTTGACCAGCGCCAGGTCCGGCTCGACGCCGGTGGTGTCGCAGTCCATCGCGAGGCCGATCGTGCCGGTCGGCGCGAGCAGGCTGGCCTGCGCGTTGCGCCAGCCGTTCTTCTCGCCGATCTGGTTGCCCCGCCGCCACTGCGCGGTCGCCTCGCGCAGCACCGCGGTCGCGATCGGGCCGTGCGCCTTGATCTCGTCGTTGGCCGCGGCGTGCTTGCGCATCACCCGCTGGTGCGCGCTCGCGTTGCGGGCGTAGCCGTCGTACGCGCCGACGACGCCGGCCAGCTCGGCCGAGCGGCGGTACGCGACACTGGTCATCAGCGAGGTGATGGCGGCCGCCACGGACCGGCCGGCCTCCGAGTCGTACGGCAGGCCGCTCGCCATCAGCAGCGCGCCCAGGTTCGCGTACCCGATGCCGAGCTGGCGGTAGGCGCGCGTGGTCTCGGCGATCTTCCGGGTCGGGAAGTCGGCGAAACAGATCGAGATGTCCATCGCGGTGATGACGAACTCGACCGACCTGACGAACTTCTCCACGTCGAACGAGCCGTCCTCGCGCAGGAACTTCATCAGGTTCAGGCTCGCCAAGTTGCACGAGGAGTTGTCCAGGTGCAGGTACTCCGAGCACGGGTTGGACGCGGTGATCCGGCCGGTCTCCGGGCAGGTGTGCCAGTCGTTGATCGTGTCGTCGTACTGGAGGCCGGGATCGGCGCACTCCCATGCCGCCTGTGCCATCGAGCGGAACAGGGTGGCGGAGTCGACGGTCTGCACGGTGGCCCCGTCGAGCCGACCACGCAGCGCGAACGGCTCCTTCTGCTCGACCGCGCGCATGAACTCGTCCGAGACGCGGACGCTGTTGTTGGCGTTCTGGTACTGGACGCTGACGATGTCCCTGCCGCCCAGGTCCATGTCGAAGCCGGCGTCCCGCAGCGCCCGGATCTTGTCTTCCTCGCGTGCCTTGGTCTGGATGAACTCCTCGACGTCCGGGTGGTCCACGTCGAGGATCACCATCTTGGCGGCCCGCCGGGTCGCGCCGCCGGACTTGATGGTCCCTGCGCTCGCATCCGCGCCGCGCATGAAGCTGACCGGGCCGGAGGCGGTGCCGCCGGACGACAGCAGTTCCTTGGACGACCGGATCCGGGACAGGTTGACGCCCGAACCGGAACCACCCTTGAAGATCAAACCCTCCTCTTTGTACCAGTCGAGGATGGAGTCCATCGAATCATCCACAGATAGGATGAAACATGCGCTCACCTGCTGAGGCGAGCTGGTGCCGACGTTGAACCAGACCGGCGAGTTGAAGCTGAACACCTGGTGCAGCAGCATCCAGGTCAGCTCGTGCGCGAACACCTCGGCGTCGGCGGGCGTCGCGAAGTAGCCGTGCTCCTCCCCCGCGGCGCGGTACGTGCTGACCACCCGGTCGATGAGCTGTTTGAGGCTCCACTCCCGCTCGGGCGTCCCCACCGCCCCCCGGAAGTACTTCGTGGTCACGATGTTGGTCGCGTTGACGCTCCAGAAGCCGGGAAACTCCACACCCCGCTGCTCGAAGTTGACGGACCCGTCCCGCCAGTTCGTCATCACGACGTCGCGGCGCTCCCAGTCCACCTCGTCGTACGGGTGGGTCCCCTCGGTGGTCCAGACGCGCGCGATCTGCAGGCCCCCACCCGCTGCCGCGCGGGTGCGCACCTTCGCCCCTCGGGACGTGCCGTCCCCCGCCATACTCCAGCCCCCTCGACTAGTGATGATCTCGTCTCAATCGTCTATCGGCTCGGCGCCGGCTGCTCGGTGTTGCCGAGCCGGGCCGCCGCGGCCGCGCGAAGTGCGGTGATCTCGCGCTCGAAGTCGTCCAACGTGTCGAACGACCGGTACACGCTCGCGAAGCGGAGGTACGCCACCTCGTCGAGGTCCCGCAGTGGTCCGAGGATCGCCAGGCCCACATCGTGGCTCGGCACCTCGGCCGCGCCGCGGGCCCGGATCGTCTCCTCGACCCGCTGGGCGAGCAGCGCGATCGCGTCGTCGTCGACCGGCCGGCCCTGGCAGGCCTTCCGAACCCCTGACATGATCTTGGACCGGCTGAACGGCTCGGTGACACCGCTGCGCTTGACCACGGCCAGGACGGCCTCCTCGACGGTGGTGAACCGCCGGCCGCACTCCGGGCACGCCCGCCGCCGCCGGATCAGCTGACCGTCGTCAGCCTCCCGGGAGTCGACCACCCGCGAGTCGGCGTGGCGGCAGTACGGACAGCGCATCGCCCACCCCTCTCGACGTCACGGGTTGCGGTCGGGCCGTGATTCAGGCACGCCGCATGGCGGGTGTGAGCGCCGGCTGTGCATAACGCTGTGCACAACCTGTGAGGACCGAACCCCAATCTGTGGACAACTTACACCCATGTAACTACTACATCTAGGGGTCGACGGTATGCCTTCGACGACCCGGACGCAAGTGAATCGAGAACGTGTCGCCCGTCTCAATGCGCGACGCGGGTCAGCGCCGGCGTGGCAGCTCCAGCCGCTGGCCGGCGTGGATCGTGTAGTCAGGCAGCCCGTTGAGCCGGCGGATCTGCTCGATCGTCGCGAACGGGTCGTCGCCCGGCACGTGCCGCTCGGCCACCGACCACAGCGTGTCGCCCGGTTGCACGACCGCCACCCGACCGCGACCGGGCGGGTCGGCCGCCTCGCTGGCCGGCGCGGCGACTGCCACCCCGATGGCCGCCAGGAGCAGGAGCAACCCGATCAGCACCAGCCTGCCCCGCCGGGTGAGCCGGACCCGCGTGCGCTGGACTGTCCGCTGGACCGGTGTGCTTCGAACCACCATCGGACACCCCCTGCCGCGGCCGGACTGTACGCCCGTTCGATCGTACGGACGTACGATGGTCTATCAGACCTCGAACACAAAGTCGAGAGACGCGACACGACACGTCGTACAGATGTTTGAAACTGTCAGACCACAGCGATACGGTCATCCCGCCGACTACCGCGCAAGCCGACCCTGGACTCGCGGCGAAAAGTCTCATCGAGGCAGTGGCGCACGAGCCAACGAGAAGGAGGACCGACGTGGCTAGCGACCAGCAGAGCGGGACGCAGCAGGGCCGGCGTCGCGGTGCGACCCGCGCGGACAGCCAACCCAGGCTGCGCGCGGTGACCGCGGTGGTGACCGGGCTGCAGGACATGCTCGCCACCGATCTGACCGGCCGGCAACGGGACATCCTCGAGTTCATCCGGGAGTGGGTGGAAGGCCACGGTTACCCACCGAGCGTCCGGGAGATCGGCGAGGCGGTCGGCCTCGTCTCGCCGTCCAGCGTGGCCTACCAGCTCAAGGAGCTGGAGCGGAAGGGCTACCTGCGGCGCGACCCCAACCGGCCGCGCGCGGTGGACGTCCGGCCGCCGGCCGACGCCGGCGAGGTGGACGAGGAGGCGCTGCGCGCCCAGCGACCGGCCCCGGCGTACGTGCCCGTGGTCGGCCGGATCGCCGCCGGTGGCCCCATCCTGGCCGAGCAGGCCATCGAGGACGTCTTCCCCCTGCCGCGCGAACTGGTCGGCGAGGGCACGCTGTTCCTGCTGCAGGTCAAGGGCGACTCGATGCTCGACGCGGCGATCTGTGACGGCGACTGGGTGGTCGTCCGGCAGCAGCCGACCGCCGACAACGGCGACATCGTCGCGGCGATGCTCGACGGTGAGGCGACCGTGAAGACGTACCGGCGGCGGGACCGTCAGGTGTGGTTGATGCCGCAGAACCCGGCCTTCGAGCCCATCCCGGGCAACAACGCCACCATCCTCGGCCGGGTCGTCGCGGTGCTCCGCCGCATCTGACCTGGGCGTGTCCCGCCAGCTCGAGGACTGCTCCGCGCTTGCCGAAGCGCCTGTAGGGTGTGCGGGTCACGAGCGTCGCCGAGAGCGCTCGCGAGGAGAATTCATGGCAAGCTTCACCCGGTCCGACGAGCTGCAGGGAGCGGAGTTCGTCGACGCGGACCTGCGTGGCGCCCGGTTCGTCAGGGCTGACCTGTCCGGCGTCGTGATGCGCGAGGTCTCCGTGGACGGGGCGGACATCGACGCACCGTGGCTCTCCAACGGCGACAGCTTCCTGCGCGTCAACGGCGTCGATGTGATCCCACTCGTCGAGGCCGAACTCAACCGCCGCTTTCCCGGCCGCGCCGACCGGCGCGCCGGGGATCCGGATGGCCTGCGCGCGGCCTGGGCCACGCTCGAGCGCACATGGGCGGCCACGCTCGAGCGCGTCGCGGGGATGCCGGCTGGCACGGTCGACGTGTCGGTGGGCGGCGAGTGGTCGTTCGCGCAGACGCTGCGACACCTGGTCCTCGCCACGGACGCGTGGCTGGGCCGGGCGGTCCTGGAGATCGAACAGCCATTCCACCCCATCGGTCTGACGGGCGCCAGCACCGAGGACGACGGCTTGGACATGTCCATCTTCGCGATGGTCACGCCGTCGTACGCCGAAGTGCTCGAGGTCCGGGCGGGTCGCGTCGCGATGGTGCGCGACTTCCTCGCCACAGTCACATCAGACGAGCTGGCCGTGACGCGCAAGCACCCGTGGGACCCCGAATACCAGGAGACCACCCTGTCTTGCCTGCACGTGATCCTCGAGGAGGAGTGGGAGCACCACCGTTACGCCGTACGCGACCTCGACGCGATCGAGGCGACGCACGACGCATGAGTCACTCCGCACGGCACGGGCGTCACGACAGAGTCATCGGGGACTAACCGCGGCGCTGCGGCGGATAGCCGCTCGGTGGCGGCGCTCCGTATCCGCCGGGACCACCGTCGTAACCGCCGCCAGCGCCGCCGCCGGTACCACCGCCGTAGCCGCCGGATCCGTAGACGGACCCTCCACCGTGGACGGACCCGCCGCGCCCTGGACCGCCGTAGACCGAGCCACCCGGCGCGCCACCACCACCTGGACCGGGACCGCCCGGAGCGCCACCACCCGGCGGGTACCCACCCGGCGGGTAACCGCTGGCGTACTCGGACGGGTCGGCATGGCCGTCGTACGGGGGGTGCCGGTAACCGGTCGAGGCCACCACCCCGGCGGGCTCGCGGCTGCCGTACTCCGCTATGGCACCGTCCTCGTCGGTGGGACCACGTCCGGTGCCGCGCCGCCGTGCCCGGAGGATGCCGAGCACCCCGGCGAAGACGAGCAGCACCCCGAAGATCCCCACACCTGCGATCAGCGAGGTGGCCTGGGTCAGGCTCAGCCGCTGGTACCACGAGAGGGTGTTGCGCTTCGGCGGTGTCGCGCCCGGTGCCGTGCTCGGCTTGGCGGTCGTCGTCGCCGGGCTGTACTGCAGGATCTGGGGCAGCTCGTCGGCCGGCAGGTTCTCGGTCTCCGACACGGTCAGGAACGACGCGCCGTCGGCGCTGTACGTGATCGACTCGCCCCACGGCTCGTCCGGCAGCGGCGTGATGCGCGGCTTGCCGGTCGTGATGGCCTTGACGACGTCACCGTCGGGCACGTCCCACTCGTACGCGTCGGAGTACGTCCGCAGCACGACCTTCGCCCGGTCGGGCGAGTTCGCGCCGCCGGTCACCTGGATCTGCCCGATGAACGCCAGCGGCGTGGCCGTGCCGGTCCGCTGCGGCTTGAACTCGCCGACCTTCCTCAGCGGCACGCCCTGGCTGTTCGCGCTGGCCGGCACGAGCGGCCCGGTCGGCACGAAGATGTGGGACAGCCCGGTCTCCTTGGTCACGATGATCGGCCGGTCGTTCGCGTCGAGCAGCAGCGCCTCGGCGTCGTGTTTGTTGTCCGGGTAGCGCAGCCGGTGCAGGACCGCCTGGCTCCCGTTGGCAGGGACCTTCCAGATGCCGATCGTCGACCGGTTCTTGTCGTTGTCCCCGATGTCGGCGACCCAGACCGTGCCGTCCTTGCCGACAGCGAGGTCCTCCGGGTCACGCGCCCCGCCCGCGTACGTGACGGTCCGGCTGCCCACCTTGCACGCCTTGTCGAGGAAGAAGACCCGGTCATTGCGGGACGAGCCGGTGTAGTCGTTGATGACCACATAACCGGACGCGGTGGCACCCATGCCGGACAAGGAGATCAGCCGCTGGTCCTGGATCGTGCACACCGGCTTGCCGGGTTCGGCGTGCGCCACCGTGACCGGGGCGCTGGACGGGCTGGGGTCGGCGGTGACGGCAACGGCGGCTGCCGCGGCCGGGCCGGACGGCACCGCCACGCAACAGACACCGACCAGAACCGACCACCACCAGCGCCGCATCCCGCCAGTCTCCCATGCGCCGGCGACCTCCCGCCGACCCTGGCGAGCGGTCAACTGGTGCGGGTGACCGGCTCCACAACGTACGGCGCGAGCTCCGCGGCCAGCCCGGGGTCGACCCGTACGTGCAGCGCCGTGCCCGCCTCGCCATGCGCCGACGCGAGCACCTCGCCCCGCTCGTGCACCCGGGCCACCAGGTCACCCCGGTCGTACGGCACCTCGGCGTGCACCTCGACGGACGGCCGGGGCAGACGCGCCTCGACGGCCGCCCGCAGCTCGGACAGCCCCGCGCCGGTACGGGCCGAGACGAACACCGCGTCCGGCCACGACCGCTTGAGCCGCAGCAGGGTCTCCTCGTCGGCCGCGTCGGTCTTGTTCACCACGAGCAGCTCGGGTACCCGTTCGGCACCGACCTCGGCGAGCACCTCACGTACCGCCCGCACCTGCTCCTCGGGGTCGACATGTGCCCCGTCCACCACATGCACGACGAGGTCCGCCTGGGCCACCTCCTCCAATGTGGACCGGAAGGCCTCGACGAGCTGATGAGGCAGATGCCGGACAAAACCGACAGTATCGGACAGCGTGTAGATCCGGCCGTCGGCGGCCCGCGCGCGCCGGGTGGTCGGGTCCAGCGTGGCGAAGAGCGCGTCCTCGACGAGGACGCCGGCCCCGGTGAGCCGGTTCAACAGCGACGACTTGCCGGCGTTGGTGTAGCCGGCGATCGCCACCCCCGGTACGCCGTGCCGCTTGCGCCCGGCGCGCATGGTCTCGCGGCTGATCCGCATGCCGGCGATCTCGCGCTTGAGCCGGGAGATCCGGCTGGTGATGCGGCGCCGGTCGGTCTCGAGCTTGGTCTCACCGGGCCCGCGCAGGCCGACCCCGCCGCCGGCGCCACCGGCCCGGCCACCGGCCTGGCGGGACAACGCCTCGCCCCAGCCGCGCAGCCGCGGCAGCAGGTACTGCAGCTGGGCCAGCTCGACCTGCGCCTTACCTTCCTTGCTCTTCGCGTGCTGCGCGAAGATGTCCAGGATCAGCGCGGTCCGATCGATGACCTTCACCTTGAGCTGCTGCTCCAGCGTCCGGAGCTGGGACGGGGACAGCTCGCCGTCACAGATCACCGTGTCCGCGCCACTGGCGAGCACGATGTCACGCAGCTCCGCGACCTTGCCCCGACCCAGGAACGTCGACGGGTCGGGCTGGATCCGGCGCTGGATGAGTCCTTCGAGGATGGCCGAGCCGGCGGTCTCGGCGAGCGCCGCCAGTTCGGCCAGCGAGTTCTCGGCATCGACGGCCGCGCCCTCGGTCCAGACCCCGACGAGGATCACGCGCTCCAGTCTGAGCTGCCGGTACTCCACCTCGGAGATGTCGGCGAGCTCCGTGGACAGGCCGGCGACGCGGCGCAGGGCGTGCCGCTCTTCGAGCTCCAGTGCACCGGTCGACACGTCGAGGTCCTCGTCGAACTCTGTGGAGTTCGGTGGGTTACGCAAAACTGATCTCCTCGACGTGTCCGTGACCGTGGGTTAGCACCGTACCGATCAATCGTGACACGCCCCCGCCGGTACCGCACGCGCATTCTGCGGCGCCAGCTGCCGCGCCGGGCCGCCGTGCGCGCCAAGGCGCTCAGCCCGGGTGCACCGCCCCTCCCCGTTGCGCCATCTCGACGGCCCGGTCCTCGATCGCGTCCGCCCGCCGCCGGCGGGTGGCGATCATCCGGACGACCAGCAAAGACACCGCGACGGTCACGAGGTAGGTCGGTACCGCCGCGCCGAGCTGCTGGCTCATCTCCACCACGATCGGGTAGTCCTTGGCCGGTGTGAGCGCCGCCGACGGGTCCCCGGCCAGGGCGGTGATCTTGTTGGCGATCCAGGTTCCCCGGCCGACGATCAGGTCGTGCGCGATGGGGCCCGGAACGGTCGCAACGGCAAATAGACCGCCGGCAATGGCCGTGTACAGCCATGGAATCCGCGAGAGGTCCTGTCCGGCGAGGCGGTCGGCGGCCCACGCGGCAAATGGAATGATTAAAAATAATGCGGGGGTCAGACCGATGAACGCAAATGTGGAATCGAGCAGCCAATGAGCGTACCAACTGATCGCCGGGCCACCTTCACCGAGTGCGACGGCGTGGTACCAGAACATCAGGGCCCCGCCGACGTAGCACACCATGACGGACGTGGTGACGAGCGCCAGCCAGGCGATCCGGTCGCGGTAGAAGGTGCGCAGAGCGGCGATGTGCGGCCGCGGCGCGAGGAGCCGCCTCATTCCATTGAACCGGTGCGACCCTCGGGACAGCTGCTCTGACACGGCAGGCGGCTCGCCGGGAACAGGCCGCCACATGACGTCCCCGGGGTAGAAGACCGCGTGCACTCTTGACATCGTCAACTCCTCTTTCGGTGGATCGCGGGTTCGAAAATCATCGATGACACCGCTTGCCGGAAGATTCGGCCGGACTTGCGGGGAACTTGCAGGACCACCTACCACCAGGGGATTCCTAGACCTCGTTCAAACATCCATGATGTTGGATAATTTGCTGGTGCAGGCTTTATTCGGGAGCGAAGTCGATGGAGTTCAGAATCCTCGGACCGCTGGAGGTGGTGTCCGATGGCCAGCCGCTGCGCATCGAAGGGCGCGGCCAGCGCGTCGTGCTGTGCGCGCTGCTCACGGTCGCCAACGACGTGGCGTCCCTGGACCGGCTGATCGACTGGCTGTGGTCACGGCGCCCACCCAGATCGGCGGCGGCCGTGGTCCAGGCGCACATCTCCCGGCTGCGGCGGATCCTGGAACCCAACCGGGCGCCGTGGTCGCCGTCCCGGATCCTGGTCCGGCACTCCCCCGGCTACATGCTGCGGATCGACCCCGAACAGCTTGACTCGTTGCGCTTCGCCCGCCTCGTCGCAGAGGGTCGGGCCGCGTTCGAGCGCGAAGACATGGCACCCGCGTCGACGATCCTGCACCGGGCGACCGCCCTGTGGCGCGGCCGGGCCCTCGCCGACCTGGCGTTCGTCGACGCGGCGCAGGACGAGGCGGCCCGGCTGGAGGCGACCCTGCTCTCCGCGACGATCATGCGCATCGACGCCGACCTGGAGCTCGGCCGGCACGCCGACCTCGTCCCGGAGCTGGAGGGATTGGTCCGGGCCCACCCGCTGAACGAGCGCCTGTCCGGACAGCTGATGATCGCGCTGTGCCGGTGCGGCCGGCAGGCGGACTCGCTCACCGTGTACGAGCGGGTGCGTAGCACGCTGGCCGAGGAGCTCGACATCGAGCCGTCGCCGGCGTCGCAGTGGCTGCAGGCCGCGATCCTGTCCCAGCACCCGGACCTCGACTGGTCGCCCGCCGGCCGGAGACTCCCCGTCCCCGGGCCCTGGAGGTAGTGCTGGCGGGGGTTACGGCCAGGGCAGAATGCTGACGTGCCCACCACTCGCCTGCCCAGCGCCGGATTCTCGCTCACGATCCGGGTCACGTCGTCGCCGACCCGTACGCCATCGGCAGGCTCACCACCGCGGTCGGCGAGGCCGGTGCGATCGTCACCGCGCTCGACGTGGTCGACTCGGACCACGTCCGGATCACCGCCGACCTCACCTGTGACACCGCCGACGCGGCGCACGCCGACCAGGTGGTCGACGCGCTGGAGGAGCTGGACGGCGTCGAGGTCCGCAAGGTCTCCGACCGGACCTTCCTGCTGCACCTCGGTGGCAAGATCGAGGTGACGCCGAAGGTCGCGCTGCGCACCCGCGACGAGCTGTCCCGCGCGTACACCCCGGGGGTGGCCCGGGTCTGCCTGGCCATCGCCGAGAACCCGGCCGACGCGCGCCGCCTGACCATCAAGCGCAACACGGTCGCGGTCGTCACCGACGGCTCCGCGGTGCTGGGCCTGGGCAACCTAGGGGTACACCGGCGACCTGCCCGGCGCCCTGCGCGGCGCGGACGTCTTCATCGGGGTGAGCGTGCCGAACCTGCTGACCGGCGACGACATCGCCGGCATGGTGCCGGACGCGATCGTGTTCGCGCTGGCCAATCCGGATCCCGAGGTGGACCCGCGGGAAGCCCGCCGGTACGCCGCGGTGGTCGCCACGGGCCGGTCGGACCAGCCCAACCAGATCAACAACGTGCTCGCCTTCCCCGGCGTGTTCCGCGGCATGCTCGACGCGCACGCCGAGGAGTTCACCGAGGACATGGCGCTCGCCGCCGCGCACGCGATCGCCGACGCGGTCGGCGAGGAGAAGCTCAACCCCAGCGTGATCGTGCCGAGCGTCTTCGACGTGCGGGTGGCCCCGGCGGTCGCGGCCGCGGTCCGCGACGTCGCAAAAGGGGCGTCCCTCCCCGAACCGGAGCTGGACGCGGAGTGATCAGGTCACAACTGCTGGCTGGTAGCGCTCCCACCAGTACCCCTTGGGGGTCGTGCGCTCTAACTGGAGCGCCTCAAAAATCGACATCTATGACTCGTGAAAATGCTTCTCGCGAAATCTCGCAGGGCCACGTCAGTCGGCGCACTTTGTTGGCCGGTACCGCAGGGTTGTTCGGCGTCACGGCACTGAGCAGCACCGAGGCGGTCGCCGCGGCGGTGCAGCAGGAGGCCACGGTCGCCGCCACCTCACCAGGTTTCTTCGGCCGCATGTTCCCCAACCTGGCGCCGTTCGCGACCACCACGCAGCCCACCCTCCAGCGGGTTATCGACGCGATCCGTGACATCGGCGAGTTCGGCCACTTCATGGACGCCAAGGACGCGATCGGCGCCGGCCCGATCGCGCTGATCGCGGACCCGGCCCTGAACGTGAACAACGTCAACAACCCCAACCACACCGCGGGTACCACGTTCCTCGGCCAGTTCCTCGACCACGACATGACGTTCGACCGGAACTCCCAACTGGCCGTGCCGACCGCGCCCGAGACCTCGCCCAACACCCGGACCCCGGCGCTGGACCTCGACTCGCTCTACGGCGGCGGGCCCACCGGGAGCCCTCAGCTCTACAACTCCGCGGACCTCGCCAAGCTGCGCATCGAGAGCGGCGGCCGGTTCGAGGACGTGCCTCGCCAGTCGAACGGCACCGCGATCATCGCCGACCCGCGCAACGACGAGAACCTGGTCATCTCCGGGCTGCAGGCCGCGTTCATCCTGTTCCACAACCGGGTGGTCGACCTGGTCCGCTCGCAGAACCCGGGCATCAGCGTCACCAACGCGTTCAACCAGGCACGGCAGACCGTCACCTGGCACTACCAGTGGATCATCCTGAACGAGTTCCTGCCGCAGATCATCGGCCAGGACCGGGTCACCTCGATCCTTGCCAACCGGCGGTTCTACCGGCCCGCCGCGGGACAGCACTTCATCCCGGTCGAGTTCCAGGGCGCGGCGTACCGGTTCGGACACAGCATGGTACGGCCCTCGTACCGGGTGAACCTGGCCGGCAACCCGAACAACACGCAGTTCTTCGCCATGATCTTCGACCCGGCCGGCGAGGGCCAGGCCGACCCGGTCGACATGCGCGGCGGAGCCCGGGCGCCTCGGCGCTTCATCGGCTGGCAGACGTTCTTCAACTTCGGGCCGCAGTTCACCGACCCGGGCTCGACGAACCCCGCGATCAGGCCGAACAAGCGCATCGACACACGGATCTCCACGCCGCTGTTCCGCCTGCCGCTGGCCGCCATCGCCAGCGGTGACCCGCCGATCGCGCTGCCGGTGCGCAACATGCTGCGGCACATCACCTGGCAGATCCCGTCCGGGCAGGCCATCGCGCAGGCGATGGGCGCGCCGGTGCTCGGCGCCAGCAACTTCCCGGAGTGGCGCGGGTACAACGTCGGCCTGGATGCCAACACCCCGCTCTGGTACTACGTCCTCAAGGAGGCCGAGCTGCTCGAGCAGGGCCTGCGTCTCGGCCCGGTCGGCGCCACGATCGTCGGGGAGGTCTTCATCGGCCTGCTCCAGGTGGCCCCCGGCTCGTACCTGCGGGACAACCCCGGCTTCCGGCCCACCCTGCCGCGCCGCAACTCGGGCACCTTCACGATGGTCGACCTGCTGACCTACGCCAGGGTCGACCCGACCAGCCGCGGCCAGTGACGCGCAGCGGTCCGGGGCGGCAGGTCCGCCCCGGACCGCGACGTCCACCCCGGACCGCGACGTCCCCGATCGTGGCGCTGCTCGACCCGCCCGCCAGCCCCATCACCGGTCCGTGGCGGAAGGGTTCCCGATAGCGAGCTCGCCGTGCGCCACGATGACGGCCGGGCCTGACAGCCAGCAGGTCCCGCCGTCCACGGTGACCTCCAGCCGGCCGCCGGGCACGTCGACGGTGACCGTGCCGGTACCGGCGCCGAGGCCGACCGCGGCGACCGCGACCGCACCGGTTCCGCACGACATGGTCTCGCCGACGCCCCGCTCGTGCACCCGCATCACCGCGGATTGCCCGTCGAAGACGGCGAACTCGACGTTCACGCCGTCCGGGAAGAACGCGTCGTCCACTGTGGGTGGACCGGTGAGGTCCAGGCTCTCCAGTGTGGACAGATCGTTCACCGGGCAGACGAGATGCGGGTTGCCGCAGTCGACCGCGGTCCCGGTGAACCGCCGCCCGTCGACAGTGGCTGTGCTCGCGCCGTACACCCTGGGGATGCCGAGCGAGACGGCGACGGACTCGGGCGTGACCACGGCGACCGCGTCGCCGGCCCGGGTGGTCAGCGGGATCTCCCCGATCGTCGCCAGCCCGGTGTCCACGAGGTAGCGCGCGTAGACGCGGGCGCCGTTGCCGCACATCTCGGCGACCGTGCCGTCGGCGTTCCAGTAGTCCATGAACCAGCCGTCGCCGTCCGGGACCACCCGCAGCACGCCGTCGCCGCCGATGCCCCGGCGACGGTCGCACAGCGCGGTCACCAGCTCGGGCGTCAGGGCGAGCCGGTCCTCCACGTCCGGCAGGATCACGAAGTCGTTGGCCGTGCCGTGGCCTTTGGCAAACCGCATGCCGAACCGCATGCCCCCATCATCCCGCGAGCGCGATGGCCGCGGAGACCAGATCCGGGCGTGCCGCGTCGAGCCAGCGCACCCGAGCGTCGCGGCGGAACCACGAGCGCTGCCGGCGGACGAACCGGCGCGTCGCCCGTACCGTCTCCGCCCGCGCCTCGTCCGCGGTGCAGTCACCGGAGAGGAACCGCAGGATCTGCTGGTACCCGAGGGCCCGGCTCGCGGTCCGCCCCTCGCGCAGCCCGGCCGCGTCCAGCCGGCGTACCTCGTCGAGGAAGCCGTCCGTCCACATCCGGTCGACCCGCGCCTCGATCCGTTCGTCCAGCACCTCCGGATCGAGGTCCATCCCCACCTGCACCGCGTCGTAGTACGGCTTCGGCTCGGGCAGCGTCGCGGTGAACGGGCCGCCGGTCAACGCGATCACCTCCAGCGCGCGCACGATGCGGCGGCCGTTGGTCGGCAGGATCGCCTGGGCGGCGTCGGGATCGGCCTCGCGCAGCCGGGCGTAGAGCGGGCCCGGGCCGGACCGGGCCAGCTCGGCCTCCAGGTCCGCGCGCAGCTCCTCATCGGTACCGGGGAACTCCAGGTCGTCGAGGACCGCCCGGACGTACAGGCCGGAACCGCCGACGAGCAACGGGACCCGGCCCCGTGCCCGGATGTCCTCGACCGCCTCGCGGGCCAGCCGCTGGTACTCCGCGACACTGGCGGACCGGGTGACCGGCCAGATGTCGAGCAGGTGGTGCGGTACGCCCTCGCGCTGCGCGACGGTCAGCTTCGCGGTGCCGATGTCCATGCCTCGGTACAGCTGCATCGAGTCGGCGTTCACCACCTCGCCCTGCCATTGCCGGGCGAGCGCGATGGCTAGCGCCGACTTGCCGGCCGCGGTCGGGCCGACGATCGCGACGATCGGTGCGTTCACGGTCTGCTCCAGGCGGCGACGAAGTACGCGACGCCGTACGGTGCGGCGTAGTAGAACAGCTCGGCCCGCCACGGCGCGGGCACGCCGGCCAGCACCTGCCAGGGCGCCCGACCGGCGGCGTGCAGCTGCGCCGAGAGCACCGGGTCCAGGTCGCGCAGGGCGTCGCCGTCCGCGGTGCCCAGTGCCCGCGCGACCGTGTCGTCGTACGGCTCGGCGCGCGGATCGTCGTACCCGGGCGACTTCTCGCCGCGGCAGGCCGAGCCGTCGCCCATGGCGAGCAACGCGACCCGGTCGACGCTCGAGGCCAGCTCCGCTCCGAACGTCGCGCACCCGGCCGGGTCCAGGTCGGTGGCGACCGTGTACAGCGCGTCGGCGGCCCATCCGCGACGGTGCAGCAACCACACCGCGACCGCCAGACCCAGCGGCAACGGCGCTCCCCCGTCGCCGACCCGGACCGGAACCCCCCACGGCGCGAAAGAGGCGTGGAATGGCATATTTACCTGTGTAGTGTCCTTGCCGGAGCTGATAACGACCAGTCTGTCCGGTCCGGTCTCCGCCAATCGGTGCAGCGCCTGGCCGCACGCCGCTCTCAGGTCGTCCAGCTCGGCGGCGGCGCCCGCGGCGAGCTCCGGAACGAGCAACGGCGGCTGCGGGCAGACCGCCGCGGCGACAATGGGCACGGGGGTAACGGTAAACCGAGCACGATGGAAAGGGCCCTCAGGACACCATATGGTCACGGTCGGCCACAGGCGCTCGACGCGGACCGGGTACGACCTGTGAGAATGCCCGAAGGGAACGACGCTGTGCAGCGGCGGCGGCCGCGGGCTGATCACCAGGAACACCGGAGCCTGCGACGCCGGGACAACTGAGGATGGGCACATGAGCGACTGGACGGCCTTCGGTCGAGTCGACGGCGACGGCACGGTTTATGTGAAAACGACCGCAGGCGAGCGGGTGGTGGGCTCCTGGCAGGCCGGCACGCCAGAGGAGGGCCTGGCCCATTTCGCCCGCCGGTTCGCGGACCTCGTCACCGAGGTCGACCTCATCGAGGCCCGGCTGCAGAGCGGGGCCGCGGATGCCGTGCACTCGCTCGCGAGCATCCGGCGGCTGCGTGGCTCACTGGACGAGGCCCATGTGGTCGGCGACATCGACGGCCTGGCGGCCCGGCTGGACAAGCTCGGCAGCGTGGCGGACGAGAAGGCCGGCGAGGCACGCGCTGCCCGGGAGGCGGCGCGGGCCGAGGCGCTGGCCCGCAAGACCGCGTTGGTCGAGGAGGCCGAGCGGCTCGCCGCGGAGTCGACCGGCTGGAAGACCGCGGGCGACCGGTTCAAGGAGATCCTCGACGAGTGGAAGACCATCCGCGGGATCGACAAGAAGAGCGACGCGGAGCTGTGGAAGCGGTACGCGGCGGCACGCGACGGCTTCGCCCGCCGGCGCGGCGCGCACTTCGCCTCGCTCGACTCGCAGCGCAAGCAGGCACAGGGCCGCAAGGAGGAGTTGGTCGCCGAGGCGGAGGCGCTGAGCGAGTCCACCGAGTGGGCGGCGACCGCGGCCCGGCTCAAGGAGCTGATGTCGGAGTGGAAGGCCGCGCCGCGCGCCGCCAAGGAGGCCGAGCAGCGGCTGTGGGAGAGGTTCCGGGCGGCCCAGGACGCGTTCTTCACCCGGCGCAGTGAGGTGTTCTCGGCCCGGGACGCGGAGCTTCGCGGCAACCTGGAACGCCGCCAGGAGCTGGTGACCGCCGCGGAGGCGCTCGACATCGAGGCAGACGCCCGGGCGGCACAGGCGAAGCTGCGCGAGATCCAGGCCCAGTGGCACGAGACCGGCCGGGTACCGCGGGATTCCGGCAGCGGGCTGGACCGCCGGCTGCGCGCGGTCGAGGACCGGGTCAAGGCGGCGATGGACGCGGCCTGGCGGCGCACCGAGCCGTCGGCGAACCCGCTGCTGACCCAGATGCGCGAGCAGGTGGCCGAGGCCGAGCAACGGCTGGCCCGGGCCCAGGCGGCCGGCGACGCCAAGCGGATCCGCGAGGCGGAGCAGGCGCTGGAGTCCAAGCGGCAGTTCCTCTCCCTGGCGGAGCAGTCCGGTTAGACCCTGAGCACGGCGGCGGAGCAGGCCAGAGGCGTACGGCGCAGCACGTGCCCGTCCACGTCGGGCAGCGCGGCGCTGGCCCGCGGCGCGGATGGCACCCCGGGTGTCCGCCATCACATCTCCGTACCCCTCAGCGGCGCCTCAGGACGGTATCGCTAGATTTGATCTTACCTACTGTGTAATCGGTAGACGTCGATAACCTGGGGGGCCATGATGTTCGAACGGTTGGGACGTGGGGTTGTCCGTCACCCGGTGTGGGTCATCGTCGCCTGGCTGGTGGCCGCGGTCGGCATCGTGCTGGCGGCGCCGAACCTGACCGACGTCATCAACCGGGACCAGGCCAACTTCCTGCCCAGCCGGTACGAGTCGGCGCAGGCGCAGGAGGTCGCCCGGCAGGCGTTCCCACGGACGGACGACGCCAGCGCGACGATCGTCGTCAAGCGCACCGACGGGCAGCCGCTGACCGAGGCCGACCAGACGAAGGTCGCCGAGGTGGCGCAGCGCGTGCAGGGCGCGGGCATCGAGCGGGTCACCGGCGCGCTCACCGGGCCACAGGCGCTCTCGCAGAACAGGCAGGTCCAGCTCGTCATGGTGGGCCTGCAGGGCCGGCCCGACGACATACCGACCTTCAACGCGGTGGAACGGATCCGCGAGACCGTGCGGCCGGTGGTCGACGGCACCGGACTGTCGCTGGCGGTCACCGGTGACGCGGCGATGATCCTCGACAACCAGGACGCCTTCGACAGCGGCCTGGTCATCATCACGGTCGCCACGTTCGTGCTCATCATCGTGCTGCTGCTGATCATCTACCGCAGCCCGATCGCGGCCGTGCTGCCGATCGTCACCATCGGGGTGGTCAGCACGATCTCGGCCGGCGTCATCGCGGTGCTCGCGAAGCTGACCGGGCTCGAGGTCGACCAGCAACTGCAGATCATCATGACCATCGTCCTGTACGGCGTCGGCACCGACTACATCCTGTTCCTGCTGTTCCGGTACCGGGAACGGCTGCGGGCCGGCGACGCGCCGAAGGAGGCGCTGGCCGCCGCGGTGCACCGGGTCGGTGAGGTGATCGCTTCCGCGGCCGGCGCCATCGTCATCGCGTTCAGCGCCATGCTGCTGGCGGTCTTCGGCGCCTTCCGCAGCCTCGGGCCGGGCCTGGCGATCGCGGTGATGGTCATGGCGCTCGCCGCGGTGACGCTCGTGCCGGCCGTCGTCTCGCTGATCGGGCCGAAGGTCTTCTGGCCGTCGAAGTCGTGGCAGCGTACCCCGAGCGGCACCACGTTCCAGCGGCTCGGCCGGTTCACCGCCCGGCGGCCCGCGCTGGTCGCGCTCGCCTCCGGCGGTCTGATGGTCGCGCTGGCCCTGGGCGTCCTCGGTTTCAAGACCGACTACGACCAGCTCGCCCAGCTGCCGAGCGACACCGAGTCGTCGCAGGGCTTCCGGGACCTGCAGGCCGGGTTCCCGGCCGGGACGCTCAACCCCACCACCGTGTACGTCCGCAGCGACAACGGGTCCACACTGGACACGGCGGCGCTGACCGGGTACGCGACCGAGCTGACGAAGGTGCCCGGGGTCGGCGGCGCGATGCCGGCCGGTCCGGACGGCAGCCCGGTCGCGCTGTCGCCGGACGGCAAGGTGGCGCAGATCAACCTGCTGCTGCGCGAGACGCCCTACAGCAACGCGGCGCTCGACCTCGCCGGTGGCCCGCTGCGCGAGGCCGCACACGCCCAGGCACCACCGGGGACCACCGCGCTCGTCGGCGGGCTCAGCTCGGCGTTCGCCGACATCCGGGACGCCAACAACCGTGACCTGTCGGTCATCTTCCCGGTCGCGGGCGTGCTGATCGCGCTGATCCTCGCGCTGATGCTGCGCAGCCTGGTCGCACCGCTGTACCTGATGGCCGCGGTCGTGCTCGGCTTCTTCAGCACGCTCGGCGCGACCGTGCTCGCGTTCCAGGGCATCGGCGACCGGGTCGGCCTGTCCTTCTCGCTGCCGATCATCCTGTACCTGTTCGTGGTCGCGATCGGCACCGACTACAACATCCTGATGATCGCCCGACTCCGCGAGGAGGCCCGACTCGGCAACGATCCGCGTACCGCCGCGGACCTGGCGGTCGAGCACGGCGGCCCGTCGGTCGGCGCGGCCGGGCTGATCCTCGCCGGCACGTTCGCCTCGCTGATGCTGGCCGGCATCTCGTTCTTCACCGAGATGGGGTTCGCGGTCTCGCTGGGGATCATCCTGTCCGCGTTCGTCATGTCGATGTTCCTCGTGCCGAGCGTCACCGCACTGCTCGGGCACAAGGCCTGGTGGCCCGGGCACGGCGACGAGCCCGACCGCCGGCCCGCGGCCGAGGAGGATCTGGCGCCGTCCGTGATCCGGTAAACGGAGGCGCTCTATGGCGCGCCTCCGTTTACCGGATCACGCGAGCACCGTTATGATGGCGGCGGAGCCGGGCAGGGGTTGTTCTCCTGCCGTGTCCGGGCATGCCTCACCTCCTCGAAAGGCACCCGGACATGCACCGCAGACGACATCGGCTCGCCGCCGCTCTCTCCGCCACCTCCGCCCTGCTGCTCGCCGCGACCGCGACGCTGCTCGCCACCCTGGTGGCCACGCCCGCGAGCGCCGCCGGCACGGGCACCGGCTACCTGCGTACCAGCGGGAACCGGATCGTCGACAGCACCGGCGCGACGATCCGGCTCACCGGCATCAACTGGTTCGGCATGGAGACCGACAACCACACGTTCCACGGGCTGTGGGCCAACGCGCCGGCCACCTGGCGCGGCCAGATCGACCGGATGGCCTCGCTCGGCTTCAACACGATCCGGGTGCCGTACACCGGTGACTCGTTGCGCCCCGGCGCCCAGGCCACCGGCATCAACGACTTCACCAACCCGGACCTGGTCGGGAACTCGCCGCTGCAAATCCTGGACAAGGTGATCCAGTACGCCGGCAGCAAGGGCATGCGCATCGTCCTCGACCGGCACCGGCCGACGGCCGCCGGGCAGACCGCGTTGTGGTACACCTCGACGGTCTCCGAGGCGAGCATCATCGCCGACTGGCAGATGCTGGCCCAGCGGTACGCCGGCAACACCACGGTGATCGGCGCCGACCTGTTCAACGAGCCGCACCACGAGGGCACCGAGCCGAACAGCACCGGCGCGTGCTGGGGATGCGGCGTCACGGCCCGGGACTGGCGCCTGGCGGCCGAGCGGATCGGCAACGCGATCCTGGCCACCAACGCCAACTGGTTGATCTTCGTCGAGGGCGTCGGCTGCATCAGCGGCGGCTCACCGAACGTCTGGGACAACATCCCGGACGACCCGATGGCGTGCGACTGGTGGGGCGGCAACCTCTCCGGCGCGCTGGCGAACCCGGTCCGGCTCAACGTCGCCAACCGACTCGTCTACGCCCCGCACGACTACGGCATCTCGGTCTTCGACCGGCAGCCGTGGTTCCGCGACCCGACCTTCCCGAACAACCTGCCGTCGGTGTGGGACACGTTCTGGGGTCGGCTCTACAAGCAGAACATCGCACCCGTCATGCTCGGCGAGTTCGGCTCGACGCTGGCCAACCCGCTGGACGTGCAGTGGCTGACCAAGCTCATGGAGTACCTCGGCACCGGGATCAACGGGATGTCGTTCACGTACTGGTCGTGGAACCCGAACTCCGGGGACACCGGGGGCATCGCGCTCGACGACTGGTACACGATCAACCAGCAGAAGTACACCATCCTGCAGCCGTACCTGATCCCGCCGGTGGGCGGCGGCCCGACCGGTGGCCCGACGACCGGCGGGCCGACTCCCACAACGGCCGGGCCGACCACACCGTCCACTGTGTCCTGCAGCACCACGTACCGGGTCACCGGTTCCTGGCAGGGCGGCTTCCAGTCGGCGCTGGTCATCGGGAACACCGGCACGTCGCCGTGGAACAACTGGACGGTCACCTGGACGATGCCCTCCGGCGTCACGCTCAACAACGGCTGGCCCGGACCGGTCACCCAGAACGGGACCACCTGGACGGCGCGCGCCCCGGACTACGCGCGTACCCTCGCGCCGAGCCAGACGTTCGAGATCGGGTTCACCGCCAACGGAGCATCGACACCCGGCCCGAGCAGCTTCAGATGCTCGTGACCGGCTGACAGCCACCGCGGTGGGCGCCCTCCGTGGCGGCGAGGGCGCCCACCGCCGGCAGGCCCAGGAACACGCCGGGGGTACGGGGTGAGCGGCCCGCCTCGTGCGCGTCGCCGGCCCGGGTCCGGCGGTGGGACAGCAGCGGGCCGTCGGCGTTGAGGTGGTGCGGCGCCGCATAGGTCACCTCGGTGTGCACGATGTCACCCGGCCTGGGCGCGGTGCCGCCAACGGCGAAGTGCACCAGCCGGCCGTCCCGGGCCCGCCCGGACATCCGGCCGGTGGCCGCGTCCTTGCGGCCCTCACCGACCGCGACCAGGACCTCCACAGTGGACCCGACCAGCGCGCGGTTCTCCGCCCAGGTGACCTCCTCGACGGCCTCGACGAGGCGGTCGTACCGGTCCCGGACGACCTCCCGGGGCACCTGACCGTCCAGTGTGGCCGCCGGTGTGCCGGGGCGCTTGGAGTACTGGAACGTGAACGCGCCGGCGAACCGGGCCGCGCGCACCACGTCGAGGGTGGCCTGGAAGTCGGCCTCGGTTTCGCCGGGGAAGCCGACGATGATGTCGGTGGTGATCGCCGCGTCCGGCATCGCCGCCCGGACGTTGTCCAGGATGGACAGGTAGCGCTCCGCCCGGTACGACCGGCGCATCGCCTTGAGCACCGGGTCCGAGCCGGACTGCAGCGGCATGTGCAACTGGTGGCAGACGTTCGGCGTCTGCGCCATCGCGGCGATCACGTCGTCGGTGAAGTCCTTCGGGTGCGGGCTGGTGAACCGGACCCGCTCCAGCCCGTCCACGTCGCCGCAGGCCCGCAGCAGCTTGCCGAACGCCCGCCGGTCACCGAACTCCACGCCGTACGAGTTGACGTTCTGCCCCAGCAGGGTGATTTCCAGGACGCCCTCGGCCACGAGCGCGCGCACCTCGGCCAGGATGTCCCCGGGACGGCGGTCCTTCTCCTTGCCCCGCAACGCCGGCACGATACAGAAGGTGCAGGTGTTGTTGCAGCCGACCGAGATCGAGACCCAGCCCGCGTAGGTGGACTCGCGCCGGGCCGGCAGCGTCGACGGGAAGACCTCCAGCGACTCGAGGATCTCGACCTGCGCCTCCTGGTTGTGGCGCGAGCGTTCGAGCAGGACCGGCAGCGAGCCGATGTTGTGCGTACCGAAGACCACGTCCACCCACGGGGCCCGGGAGACGATCTCGCCGCGGTCCTTCTGGGCCAGGCAGCCGCCGACCGCGATCTGCATGCCGGGATGGGCGTCCTTGACCGGGCGCAGGTGACCAAGGTTGCCGTAGAGGCGGTTGTCCGCGTTCTCCCGAACTGCGCAGGTGTTGAAGACCATGACGTCGGGCGTCTGTGCCGCCCCGGCCCGGACGTACCCGGCCGATTCGAGCAGACCGGCGATCCGCTCGGAGTCGTGCATGTTCATCTGGCAGCCGTACGTCACGACCTGAAAGCTCTTCGGCACCCTGCGCACCTCCCCTCCGACCGCCAAGCGTAACCGTCGCCTGTTCCACCGTTCGGACAGGCGACGGATCCCGGTGTCGCGGGCAAGATACGGATCATGTCCGAGCCGCCCAGTCCCGCGCCGGCGGTCCGCGAACGGACGCTGGCCAAGACGTTCACCCGCCGCCAGCCGACGCGGACCGTCACGGCCGTCGCCCCGTACGCCGGGCAGGTCGCCGTGCTGGACCTGTTGCTGGGCGAGCTGATCGCCGAGCAGTGGGCGACCGTGGTGATCTACGACTGGACCGTGCCGGACGTCCTCGCCCACCTGTCCGCGACGGACAGCCTGCTCGCCGCGGGCATCGGCCTGGACGACCCGGGCGTACCCGGCGAATCCCTCGATGCCCGGACGGACCGGTTCGTCGCGGAGGCGCGCAGCCACCCGCCGGCGCTGACCTGGGCCGCCTGGCGCGCGCGGGCCGCCGAGCTGTGCCGGCACCTCGCCGATGGTGGCGCCGCCCTGGCCGCACGGCCGGTGGAGATCGCGGGCCGGCGCCTGCCGGCCGGCGCCCACGCGGTCGGGCGGGCGTTCGAGACCTGGATCCACGCCCGGGACATCGCGGTACGGCTGGCGATCGGCCCACCCCGCCCGTCGGTCGCGCACCTGAACGCCATGGCGGGCCTCGCGGTGGACCTGCTGCGCCGCCCGCTGGGGCGGATCGGCTCGATCCGGCTGGCGCTCAGCGGGCCGGGCGGCGGGGACTGGCTGATCCCCGCGGACGCCCCGCCGTGTGCCGACGCCGCCCGCCCGGACGCCGGCGTGACGCTGGACGTCCTCGACTTCTGCCTGATCGCCGCCGGGCGCCTGGACGCGGCGGCGGCGACCGTCCAGGTGACCGGTGACCCGGAGGTCGCCGCGGCCGTGCTGGCCGCGGTACCGACCCTCGCCGGACGCTGACGCCTACGGTCAGGCCGGCGCTGTTACCACGCCGTGACCCCATAGGCTTTACAGTCGGTGCAGATCACCCGAGCGGGCAGAGGACGGTGGCATGACAGCGGCGAATGGACCGCTCATCGCGCTCGACAGCGTCAACAAGTGGTTCGGCCAGCTGCACGTACTGCGCGACGTCAACCTCTCCGTCGAACGCGGCGAGGTGGTCGTCGTCATCGGACCGTCCGGCTCGGGCAAGTCGACGCTCTGCCGCGTGATCAACAGGCTTGAGACGATCAATACCGGCGAGATTGTCTTCGATGGTCGCGCCCTGCCCGAGGAGGGGCGCGCCCTGGCCCGGCTGCGCAGCGAAGTGGGCATGGTCTTCCAGTCCTTCAACCTCTTCGCGCACAAGACGGTGCTGCAGAACGTGACCCTCGGTCCGATCAAGGTGCGCGGCGAGAAGTCGGCCACCGCGCGGGAGCGTGCCCTGGCCCTGCTCGACCGGGTCGGCATCGCCGACCAAGCGGAGAAGTACCCGGCCCAGCTCTCCGGCGGCCAGCAGCAGCGCGCGGCCATCGCCCGCGCCCTCGCCATGCAACCCAAGGCGATGCTCTTCGACGAGCCCACCAGCGCGCTCGACCCGGAGATGGTCGGCGAGGTCCTCGACGTGATGACGTCCCTGGCCCGGGACGGCATGACGATGATCGTGGTCTCGCACGAGATGGGCTTCGCCCGGCACGCGGCGAACCGGGTCGTCTTCATGGCGGACGGCCAACTCGTCGAGGAGGCGCCGCCGGCGGAGTTCTTCTCCAGCCCGCGCACCGACCGGGCCAAGGACTTCCTTTCCAAGATCTTGACGCACTGACCGGTGAGTCGAAAGGGGAGCAAGGGGATGCGTACCAAAGGAATTGTCGCGCTGGCCGCGATGGCGGCGCTGGCGTTCTCCGCCGCGGCCTGCGGTGGTGGCGGCGACGACGACAACGCGGGCGGCGGTGGCAGCACGGCGACCGGCGTCGTCGGCAAGGCGGAGCGGGAGAAGAAGCTCGTCATCGGCGTCAAGGCCGACCAGCCCGGTCTCGGGCTGCAGACCGGCCAGCAGTACGAGGGCTTCGATATCGAGATTGGCAAGATTATTGCCAAGGCCCTCGGCGTCGACGCGGCGAACATCGAATGGAAGACCACCGTCTCGGCGAACCGCGAGCCCTTCATCCAGCAGGGCACCGTCGACCTCGTGGTCGCGACGTACACGATCAACGACGAGCGCAAGCAGAAGGTGAGCTTCGCCGGGCCGTACTTCGTCGCCGGGCAGGACCTGCTCGTCCCGATGAACTCGACGATCACCGGACCGGAGTCGCTGGAGGGCAAGAAGGTCTGCTCGGTCACCGGTTCCACGCCGGCCAAGCGGATCCAGACCGACTACCCGAAGGCGAGCCTGCAGCTCTTCGACGCGTACTCCAAGTGCGTCGAGGCGCTGGCCAACAACGCCGTCGACGCGGTGACCACGGACGACATCATCCTCGCCGGCTACGCCTCGCAGTCGCAGTACGCGGGCAAGTTCAAGGTGGTCGGCAAGACCTTCAGCACCGAGCCGTACGGCATCGGCCTGAAGAAGGACGACAAGAGCAGCTGCGAGAAGATCAACGAGATCCTCAAGGCGGCGGCCACGGACGGGTCGTACAAGACGGCCTGGGACGCGACGCTCGGCAAGAGCGGCACACCGGCGCCGACGCTGGACGTCTCGAAGCTGACGAACTGCGGCTGAGCCGCTGACGGATCACCGGGGCGGGCCGCGGGCCCGCCCCGGCCCCCGCTCAGGGAGCTGTTAGGGAGCCTAAGTCGATGCATGTCTTCACGGACCCGACGAACCTGCAGGCGTACCTGGACTCCTTTCTCTGGATCCTGAAGTTGACGGGTGCGTCGGCGGTGCTGGCACTGCTCTGGGGCGTGCTGCTCGCCGCGATGCGGGTCTCGCCGATCCCTGTGCTGCGCGCCTTCGGTACGGCCTGGGTGAACCTCTTCCGCAACACCCCGCTCACCCTGATCATCTTCTTCTGCTACTTCGGCCTCTTCGTGAACCTGGGCGCCTCGCTCTCGGACGACCTGGAGCTCAACAACTTCTGGCTCGGCGTGGTCGGGCTCGCGGCGTACACCTCGGCGTTCGTCTGCGAGGCCATCCGGTCCGGCATCAACACCGTGCCGGTCGGGCAGGCCGAGGCGGCCCGGGCCATCGGGCTGACCTTCAGCCAGACCCTGCGGCTGATCATCCTCCCCCAGGCGGCCCGGGCGGTGGTCGCGCCGCTGGGCAGCATCCTCATCGCGCTGACCAAGAACTCCACGATCGTCGGGACGATCGGCCTGCTGGAGGCCTCGAACGTGATGAAGCAGCTGATCAACGACAATGGTGACGCGGTGATCCCGATCTTCCTCGTCTTCGCCGGTACGTTCGTGCTGCTGCTCGTGCCGACCGGGTACGTCTTCGGCTGGCTGGCCAAGCGACTGGCGGTGAAGCGGTGAGCACGCTCCTCTACGACCACCCCGGACCGCGGGCGCGGCGCCGCAACCTGATCCTCACCGCCGTCTTCGGGATCGGCCTGCTCGCCGTCCTCTGGTACATCTACGCGCGGTTCGAGGAGAAGGACCAGTGGGCCGCCGAGAAGTGGCAGCCCTTCACCACGGCCAAGGTGTGGACCCAGTTCATCCTGCCCGCGCTGTGGGCAACGGTCAGCGCGGCGCTGATCGCCATGGTGCTGTCGCTGGCGTTCGGGCTCATCTTCGCGGTCGCCCGGCTGTCGGAGCGGCGGTGGATCGGCGTCCCGGCCGGTGCGGTCATCGAGTTCTGCCGCGCCGTACCGCTGCTGCTCATGATGTTCTTCCTGTTCTACGGCGTGCCGTTCCTGACCCAGGCGCCGTTCCCCGCGTTCTGGGCGGTGGTCATCGGGTTGACTCTCTACAACGGATCGGTGCTCGCCGAGGCGTTCCGGGCCGGGATCCGGGCCGTGCCGCGGGGGCAGTCCGAGGCCGCGTACGCCGTCGGCATGCGCAAGAACCAGGTGATGCAGTACATCCTGGTACCGCAGGCGGCCCGGGCGATGCTGCCGGTCATCGTCAGCCAGCTCGTGGTGCTGCTCAAGGACACCGCGCTCGGGTACATCATCGCGTACCCCGAGCTGCTGCAGCGGGTGGGCAACGAGCTGACCGCGAACTACGGCAACGTGGTCGCGGCCGCGATCGTGCTCGCCGTCATCTACATCATCATGAACTCGGCGCTGACCCTGTTCGCGGGCTGGCTCGACCGGCGCACCCGGCGCACGGCCGGGCGGGCGACCACCCGGGCGGCCACCGGCGTGACCGACGTCGGCACGGGTGCCTGACTAACGCTTGGCCCGCTGTACCGCCCTGGCCAGCTGCTCCTTGGACATCGTCGAGCGGCCCGGGATGTCGGCGGCGCGTGCCATCTCGTACAGCTCGGCGCGGCTGAGATCCGCGGTGGATGCCGCGCCCCGGCCCCGCGTGGTGACCTTGCGGCCGGCGGTCTTCCTGGTGGTGGCGGCTTTCGCGGTGGCCTTCTTGGTGCCGGCCTTCCTCGCGGGGCTGGTCTTCTTCGCGGTCGCCTTCTTCGCGGTCGCCTTCTTCGCGGGGCTGGCCTTCGTCGTGGCCTTCTTTACCGCCGTCTTCCTGCCGGTGGCCTTCGTCGTGGCCTTCTTTACCGCCGTCTTCCTGCCGGTGGCCTTCGTCGCCGGGCTGGTCTTCTTGGCGGTAGCCTTCTTCGCCGCCTTCTTGGTCGCCGGCTTCTTGGTCGCCGCCTTCTTGGTCGCCGCCTTCTTGGCGGTCGTCTTCCGGGCGGTGGTGGCCTTGCGGGCGGTGGTGGCCTTGCGGCGGGCGGCAGGGCGTGGCGTCGTCCCGGCCGGCTCCCCGGCCGGCTCCTGCCCGGGCGCCGGCTCCCCGGCCAGCTCCGGCCCGGCCGCCACCTCCTGCCCGGCCGCCACCTCCTGCCCGGCCG
>Ga0209382_10000302_pt1 | contig 79043 bp, 82 predicted proteins | sample SoiMetdeltSBSDD5_FD_187599 | JGI IMG/M metagenome (GOLD analysis project Ga0209382, IMG submission 187599) | Bulk soil microbial communities from a Populus tree surrounding site in Tennessee, USA - Soil MetaG P. deltoides SBSDD5 (SPAdes) (version 2) | ecosystem: Environmental > Terrestrial >... | reverse complement strand
ATCATCGCTCCTGGTCTCGCTGTTCGACCGGGTGGTCCGCGAGGAGCGGCCCCACCTCGTGACGATCATCGGGCACGCGGGCGTCGGCAAGACCCGCCTGCTGCGGGAGTTCGCGACGCGGCTCGCCGAGCGCGAGCAGAAGGCCACCGTCCGAGTGGGCCACTGCCCCGCTTACGGGACGGGCCTCGCGTACTGGGCGCTCGGTGAGATCATCCGCGGCCAGTTCGAGATCGTGGACACCGACGATTCCGAGCTCGCCTGGGGGAAGCTCGTCAACGGCATCGAAGCGGTCGGCTCCAAGCTCGAGACCGACGAGCCGCCCGAGCGCCTGGCGGCGACCATTGCCCGGCCCCTCGGCATCGAGCCGCCGGCTGAGCTGGCCGCTCAAACCATGACCCACGACGCGGATGACCCGCAGCAAATGCGCGACCGCCTCTTCTCGGCGGTCCGATCCCTCGTGGAGGCCGCGAGCCGGCGCTGGCCGGTCGTGGTCGCGATCGAGGACATCCACTGGGCCGACGAGGGAATGCTCGATCTGATCGAGTACATGGCCCGGTGGGTCCGCGGCCCGGCGCTGGTCGTGTGCCTCGCTCGCGATGAGCTCCTCGAGAGGCGGCCCGGCTGGGGGGGCGGCCGCCGCAACTCGACGACGATCGCGCTGGAGCCGCTGTCGCAAGGCGAGGCCCGCGAGCTCGTCACCGCGCTGTTGCCGGACGATGCCGGTTCGAACGGCCAAACGGATCTGATTCCGCAGGTTGCGCAGCGCTCCGCGGGGAATCCCCTCTTCGTCGAGGAGATGGTGAACCGGATCCGCGAGGAGGGCGCCAAGGACGTCGAGACGCTCCCCGAGTCGGTGCACGCCGTGCTCGCGGCGCGCCTGGACTCGCTCTCGGTCCCCGAGCGACGGGTGCTCCAGCACGCCTCCGTCGTCGGCCAGGTCTTCTGGAGCGGCTCGATCGGCGGCCTTCGCGAGGAGGAGGGCATCGACCTGTCCGACGCCCTGGCAGGCCTCGAGGAGAAGGACCTCGTGGTCTCGAGCGCGGGCAGCAGGCTGGCAGGCGAGCAGGAGTACGCCTTCAAGCACGTCCTCATCCGCGACGTCGCCTACTCCACGCTGCCCAAGTCAGTCCGGGCGCGTAAGCACGCCCAGGTCGCCTCGTTCATCGAGGAGCGCGCCGGCGAACGATCGGAGGGGGTCGTGGCGATGGTCGCCGACCATTACGGGCGCGCGGCCGCGCTTGGACCCGACACCGATGTCGACCCGGCCGAGCTGCGGGAGATCAACGCCAAGGCCCTGTCCGCTCTGGAGTCCGCGGGCGACGCCGCCGCCGCCCTCTACTCGAATCAGGAGGCGATCGGCCACTACGAGACCGCCATGTCGGTCAGCCGCGAGCTCGAGGCCTCCGGGTCGGATCCCGGTGTCCGCGTGCGCATCGCCGAGAAGCTCGGCGACGTCGCGCTGCGGCTGGGCCGCGTCGATCGGGCAACCGAGGTCTGGGACGCGTGTCTGGACTACCACCGCCGGCAGGAGGACCTCGCTCGGGTCGGCGATCTTCACCGCAAGATCGGCGCCGCGCTCTGGCACAAGGGCGATCGGGACGGTTCGATCGAGCATTACCAGAAGGGCATCGACCTCCTGAAGGACGGTCCCGCCTGCTTGGAGCTGGTGCGGCTGTACGAGGAGGCCGCGTCGCTCTACATGCACACCGGCGACAACATGCTCGCGATCTACGCCTCCGAGAAGGCGCTTCGCCTGGCGGAGCGCCTGGGTGAGGCGGCCGCGGCCAGCCGGGCGCACGGGATCTTCGGGCGGGTCTTCGGTCGTATCGGCGACTCCGAGCGCGCCCGCCAGAACCTCGAGCGCTCGGTGGAGCTCGCGCGCGAATCCGACCCCGGCGAGGCCGTGCGCGCACTGCTGACGCTCGGCTACCACCTCGAGGTCTCGGAGGCCGACTACGCCGGCGCCGGGGCCGCTTACCAGGAGGCTCTCGAGCTGGCCGAGCAGACGGGAGACCTGCCGTCCAAGGTGGAGCTCCACGCTGCGCTCGCCCAGCTCGCCGCCCACAGCGGCGACTGGGAGACGGTGGCGCACGAGGCGGACGCGTCCGGGACCCTCGCCGAGCGCGAGGGGCTCACCGGCAAGATGTGCTTCCCGTACATGATGCGGGGCATGCTCCGCTGGCGCGAGGGATGCTTCGACGACGCGGTGGAGGAGCTTCGCCGTGCGGCCGAGCTGGCGGAGCAGGTCGGCCGATCGGAGGTTGCCTTCCAGTCGCTCTACTGGCTAGCGGCGGCACGTCGCCAGCGCGGCGACCACGCCGACGCGGACACCGAGCTCGCCCGCGCGCTGGACCTCTGCGAACGAGCCGGCCTCGTGGCGCAGTCGATCGAGGCGATCTCCGCTCGGGCCGTGAACCTGGCGCTCGCGGGGCGACTCGACGCCGCACGGGAGGCCGCCGACGAAGCCGCGCGCCTCTCGGACCGCCTGCGCTACCCGGTGGGCAAGGCGGCCAGCCTCGAGGCCCGGGGAACCGTGGAGGAGGATCCCGCCGAGGCCAGCGCAGCTCTTCGCGAGGCGCACGATGCCTGGGAGGCACTAGGGCGACCGCTTGACGCCGCGCGCTGCGAGTACCTGCGCGGCAGGCTGTTGCGCGACTCCAACCCCGAGGAGAGCCGCGAGGCTCTCGAGGCCGCGGCCACCGCCGCCGAGGAGTACGGCGTGCGCCACCTCGCATCGCTCGCGCGCGATCACATACCCGCCTGACGGAGAGCGCCGAGTGTGCCGTCAGCGGTGACGGCACCCACGAATGCACGCTCGATGTGCGTGACGTCCGGCGCTAACGAATTCGCGCGCCCGAGATCGCGCGCGAGATGACCAGTCGCTGGATCTCGGACGTTCCCTCGAAGATCGTGTAGATCTTCGCGTCGCGGTGCATCCGCTCGACGGGGTACTCCCGGGTGTAGCCGTTGCCGCCCAGGATCTGGATCGCACGCTCGGTGACCCAGACCGCCACCTCACCGGCCTTCAGCTTGGACATCGAGCCCTCGGCCGCGTTGAAGTCCTTGCCGGTCCGGCCCATCCACGCCGCCCGCCACACGAGCAGCCTCGCGGCGTCGATCTCCATCTTCATGTCCGCGAGCGCGAATGCGACCGCCTGGTTTTCGACGATCGGCCGGCCGAACTGCTCGCGCTGCTTCGCGTAGTCGAGCGCGTACTCGTATGCGGCACGCGCGATGCCCACCGCCTGCGATCCGACCGTGGGGCGGGAGACCTCGAACGTCTTCATGGCGGCCTGTCCGCGCGAGCTAGTGCCATCGCGCGCACGCGCCAGGCGCTCGTCCAGGCGCTCCTTGCCGCCGAGGAGGCACGGCGCGGGCACCCGGCAGTCATCCAGGTGGACATCGGCGGTGTGCGACGCGCGGAGGCCGTGCTTCTTCACCTTCGCGCCCTGCTCGATTCCCGTCGTGCCCGGCGGGACGACGAACGCGGCGTGCCCCCGGGCTCCCAATTCTCTGTCGACGCTTGCGATCACGACGTGAACCGCGGCGATCCCGCCGTTCGTCGCCCACGCCTTCTGTCCGTTCAGGACCCACTCGTCCTTGGCGGCGTCGTACCGGGCCGCGGTGCGGATCGCGGAGACGTCGGAGCCGGCATCCGGCTCCGATGAGCAGAACGCCCCGACCTGTGGCTCGTCCACGGTCCCGAAGCACTGCGGTACCCATTCCGCGAGCTGCTCCGGCGTTCCGGACGAGTAGATCGCTGCGACGGCGAGCGTGGTGCCCATGATCGACATCCCGATCCCCGCATCCCCCCAGAAGAGCTCCTCGTTGACGATGGGCATGGTCAGGCCGGTCTGATCCATCCAGAACTGAGCCAATCCCTCGAACCCGTAGAGGCCGATCTTGGCCGCCTCCTGAATCACTGGCCACGGCGTCTCCTCGCGCTCGTCCCACTCGTGAGCCGCGGGCCGCACGACTCCCTCCGCAAAGCCGTGGACCCACTCTCGGATATCACTCTGGTCCTGATTCAGCTCGAGGCTGAATTCCGGCTCGGCGCCGCCGGCGCCATTCGCGGCTCCGGTCGCCTGCGCAACTGCATCGGCTGCGGTTTGAGCTTCCATGTGGCTTTCGTTCGGGGGCACTCAAAAGCTTACATCAAACGATGTCACATCGTTCCATGCAGCCCCCCGCGCTTGCGGGATTCGTCGATGAATCCGACAACTTCGCGGGGATGGTGAGAGCCGTAGGCTCGGCCCGTGAGCGAGCTTCGGCGGATCAGACCCGGACTCTGGCGCTGGACGGCGGCGCACCCGGCGTGGCTTCCCGACGCCCCGCCCGACAGCCCGTCGGACTGGCCGCGGGAGGTGGGGTGCATCCTGTACGACGCGCCGGCGTCCACCGTCCTGGTCGACCCGCTGCTGCCCGAGGGCGACGACCGGTTCTTGGGCGGTCTCGACCGCCATATCGGGAATCGTGACCTGCCGGTCTCGATCGTCACCACGATCAAGTGGCACCGACGTGACCGCGACGAACTGGCGCGGCGTTACGGCGCGCGGACCTCCCGCGCGCGAGCCAGGCTGCCCGGTGGCATCGAGCCGAAACCGATCAGCGGTGCCGGCGAGACGATGTTCTGGCTCGCCGAGCATCGGGCTCTGGTTCCGGGCGACCGGGTGATGGGGGCGCCGGCTGGGGGACTGCGCTTGTGTCCCGAGTCGTGGCTCACCTATCTGCCGCGCGATACACGGCCCTCTCTCGCCGAGGTGGCCACGCGGATGCGGCCGCTGCTCGATCTGCCGATCGAGATGGTGCTCGTCTCGCACGGAGAACCGGTGTTGAGCGACGGGCGACACGCGCTCGCGCGGGCGCTCGACCTAAGCCGGCGCTGAGGGCGGGGCCACCGGCGTGCTCCGCTCGAGCGCCTCCCACCCCGTGTCGCGCTCGCGCTCGGCCAGCTCCCTCGCATAGCCGCCGCGCAGCCCGAAGAGCCGCTTGGCGACCAGGAGATAGATCACGATCGCCAGGTTCACGATCAGCGCCGTGACCTTGAACCACGAAACATAGGCCGTGAGCTCGTACACCTCGAGCGGGATGAGAAGCGCCGTCACGATGAAGGTCAGGTACTCCGCCCAGCGCTTCTGGTACCAGAGGCCGACCGCCTCGACAGCCTCGATCACCGCCAGCGCGGCCAGCCCGGCGCCGACGAGGTGAAGCGTTCCCCTGCTCAGTGAGAAGAGCTCGTCCAGCCTGCCCACGAGGCCGTGGTGGTTCGACTGCAGCGGACCACCCCCCACCCCGCCCTGGATGTCGGTCATGACCCGGTAGAAGTCCGCGCGGAGCTGCTGCTCGTGCGAGGCGAGCAGGAAGATGGCCACCGCGAGCGCCGCCAGGATCACGAAGTGCAGGGCGCGGTCGACCGCGATCACCCGCAGCACGATCTTGTCCCGCAGCGCCTTTCCGCGCAGCGGTAACTCCACCTCCTGGCGCGGGGGCACGTGGCGTCGTGAGGGGTCGCTCGGCGGGTCGAGCGGCAGCCAGCTGTCACACCGCACGCACCGGTACCAGCGCAGGCCCCCCCACTCCCGGACCACCAGCCGATCGGATTGCCCGACCTCGGCGGCATCCGTCCCGACCAGCTCGTGCCCGGCCATCCCGCACACGATCAGCTCGTAGTGAAGCGTGGGTCGGAAACGCCGGGGACTCGTCGTCCCCGGCGGGGCCGGGGCACCGTGGCCTCGCACCCCCTCACACTAAACGCCCGCCGACGCGGTTTTTCCGCCCGCGTCACGGGTAGCCAGGCCCCCGATGGCATCCGAGCTGAATGAGGAGGAGCTCGAGCCCAAGCGCGCCCGCGAGGTGATCGCGAGCGAGGGAGCCCAACTCCTGGACCTGCGCGGTGACGATGACTGGGTGGAGGCCCGCATCGCCGGCGCCGTTCGCGCCGACGACGACATCGAGAGCGCCGTCGAATCCCTGGACGAGGATCGGCCGGTCGTGGTGGTGTGCGCCGACGGCAAGCGCAGCGGAGTGCTGGCGGACGACCTGCGCGAGCGGGGCTTTCAGGCCGCAACGATCAAGCGCGGCATGAAGGGGTGGACCCAGAAGGGGCTCCCGACCCTGCCTCGTGAGGCGGAGGAGTTCAAGGGCCCGGGATAGCGCCGCAGGGCCACGGTGACCCTGGATTGCCCCGTCGGAGGGCGGGTATCGCGTATCCACCATGCGGTTGAGAAGGGTCGATTGCTCCGCGCCGGGCATCAGACGGGTCCGCCGCGGCCGCGGGTTCACATACCTGGACGAGACCGGCGACTCGATCGAGGACGCCGACGTCCGGGACCGGATCCGCAGCCTCGCGATCCCACCGGCCTGGACGGACGTGTGGATCTGCCCGGACCCTCGGGGTCACATCCAGGCGACGGGGTACGACGACGCCAGCCGCAAGCAGTACCTCTACCACGACGCCTGGCGCGAGCATCGCGATCGCCAGAAGTTCAGGGAGATGGAGGAATTCGCCGAGGCGCTGCCGGGACTGCGCGAACGCATCGAAAAGGACCTGCGGCGCCGCGGCCTGGTGCGGGAGCGGGTCCTTGCGTGTGCGGTCCGGCTTCTCGACCTCGGGTTCTTCCGGATCGGCTCGGAGCGATACGCCGCGGAGAACGAGACCTACGGCCTGGCGACCTTGAAGAAGCGGCAGCTGCGGATCGAGCGCGGACAAGCCGTCTTCGACTACCGCGCCAAGGGATCGAAGCGCCATGTGCAGGTGGTCGCGGACCGCGGCGTGCTGCCCACGCTCAAGGCCATGAAGGCCCGGCGCGGGGGTGGCGCCGATCTCTTCGCGTATCGCGAAGGCCGGACGTGGCGGGATGTGCGCTCGGACGACATCAACGAGCATCTGAAGGAGCTCGCGGGGCAGGACTTCAGCGCCAAGGACTTTCGGACCTGGAACGCCACCGTCCTCGCCGCCGTCGCGCTCGCCGGGCGCCCTCCGGACGAGCTCAGTAAGACGGCACGGCGCCGGGCGGTCAACGAGGCGGTCAAGGACGTGGCCGGTTATCTCTCGAATACCCCGTCCGTGTGCCGAAGCGCCTACATCGACCCCAGGGTGATCGACCGGTTCGACTCCGGAGAGACGATCCACCGCGTTCTCGACCGCGAGATCAACGGCGCCGAGCCGAGCCGGTTCGCGGAACGCGAGCGAATCGAGCGCGCCGTCCTCGACCTCATCCGCTGAGTCGCCGGCGATCCGCGGGGCACGACTGCACCGATGCGCGCCGACTGCTACGGTGCCGCGCTGACATGCCGACCGGAACCGTCAAATGGTTCAGCGACGAGAAGGGTTTCGGGTTCATCACACCCGACGACGGGTCGCAGGACGTCTTCGTGCACCACAGCGCGATCGTCGGCGACGGGTATCGCTCGCTGGACGAAGGCGCCAAGGTCTCCTACGAGACCGAGGCGAGCGACAAAGGCCCCCGCGCCAGCAACGTCCAGAAGGTCTAGCGCGCTAGCCGGCTTCGGTCTAGCTGCTGGCTCGTATCTCGACTGACGCTGGGCTCAAGGCCGAAGCGCGGGGCACCCCCGCGAGCGCGAGAGCGACGTCGAACTCGGCCCGAAGGAGCTCGAGGACCGCGCGCACCCCACTCGTGCCGTCAACGGCGAGGCCCCAGATGACCGGGCGCCCCACCATCACAGCGCGCGCGCCGAGCGCGAGCGCCTTCAGCACGTCGGTGCCGCGCCGGATGCCCCCATCGACGATCACATCCAGCCGATCGCCGACCTCCTCGGCGATCGCCGGGAGCGCCTCGGCCCCGGCGGGAACCGTGTCGAGCTGCCGCCCGCCATGGTTCGAGACCACGACACCAGCGGCGCCGTGCTCCGCCGCGAGCCGGGCGTCCTCCCGGGTCAAGACACCTTTTACGAAGACCGGCAGGGCGCAGCTCGAGGCGAACTCCTCGACGTCGGCCCACGTCAGCGTCGCATCGATGAGATCGCCGATCTGAAGCAGGCTGAGTGAACCGTGCTCCCGCATCGCCCCCCTGCTGATCAGGGCGTCAGGAACGACGTACTGGCTCCGCACGTCCCGCTCGCGGACCCCGAGTACCGGTAGGTCCACGGTGATGACGATCGCCTCGTATCCGTTTTCGATCGCGGCGTCGAGGAGCCCTCGCGAGACCGCCCGGTCCTTGAAGACGTAGAGCTGGAACCATCGCGCGCCGTCCGGAGACGCGGCGGCTACCTCCGCGGGGGCCGCCGTGGCGAGCGACGAGAGGCAGAAGATCGCCTCCGCCGCCGCGGCGCCGCGGGCCGTCCCCTCCTCTCCCTCCGGATGGGCCAGGCGATGGTAGGCGGTCGGGGCGACGAGGATCGGGTGGGGGCGGCGGCGTCCGAGCAGCATGGTCCCGGTGTCGCGCTCGGACACGTCGACGAGGACGCGAGGACGGATCGCGATCCGCCGCCAGGCCTGGACGTTGTCGTTCAGGGTCAGCTCGTCGCCCGCACCGCCGGCGTAGTAGCCGTACGGCCCCTCTTCCAGGACCGCGGCGGCGCGCTCCTCGAAGTCGGCGATCGTCCGGGGCTCCCGCTCGATGCGGGGAATCTATCCCGCCGGCAGGAACTCCCGGATGGCGGCGTGCGTCTCTAGCGACCGCTCGAGCTGCGGCACGTGACCGCAATCGAGCTCGACATGCCGCGCCCGGGGCAGCGTTCGCTCGACGTGCTTCATGAAGGCGATCGGGACCAGGGTGTCGCTGCGACCCCAGATGAACATCGTGTCGCACTCGAGGCCGCCCAGCCGGGTCCAGAACCCGTCCTGGCCGTCCGGCTCGTCGAGGTAGATGTTCCGGGCGGCCTCGTAGAAGGCGGTCCGGCCGCGAGCCGTGAGATAGGTGCGGAGGAACTCGTCGACCCCGGAGGCGACCCAGCCACGATCAGCGCCGGGGATGAGCCTCCTCACGATCGGCTCGGCAACCCACCGCGGAGTGGGCTGGATCAAACCCAGCCGTGGGAGGGGAAGCTGGAGCAGCCACTTCAGGCGCCGCTCGCGGAGCCAGGCGAGCGCCGGGCTGAGCAGCACGAGTTTCCGCACCCGCTCCGGATGCAGGAGCCCAAGCTCGATGCTGACCCGGCCGCCGAGGCTGTTGCCCGCGATGTGGGCGGACTCGATCCCCAGCTCGTCCATGAGCGCCGCGACCGCCTTCGCGAAGTACGGTGCGTCGTACGCCGCGGCGATGGGCTTGTCGGATTCCCCGAAGCCCGGCAGATCGAGCGCGATCACGCGATAGCCATCCGCGAGCGCGGCGACCGTGGGCAGGAACGAGGCCTTTGTACCGCCGAGCCCGTGGACGCAGATGAGTGGATCGCCGGTCCCGGCGCTGAGGGTCGACAGCGTCATCTTCCTCGTCCGCACCGAGTCGAAGCGCAGCCGCGCAGGATCCGTCATGCCGCTCGTGGCCGCCAGGAATCCGACCCCGAGGTGAAGGTTTCTCCGCACCTTCAGCCGTCCGCGCCGAAACGCCGTCATCCCACCGCGGACGTCGCCGGCGATCTCGCGCCAGGTGTCGACGTCGGCGTGCAGCAGGCAGTCCGCGGCGAGCCGTTGCTCCGCGGGACCCAGCTCCGCGGACCGGCCGGCGACGATGACGTCCCACGACTCTCCGCCCGACTGCAACCGGATGCGCGCCGATCCGCCCGGCACGTCGATGACGTCGGCGTCGAACCGTGCGACGAGCGCCCGAATGGCTGTGGATGCGTCCGTACTTGCTTCGACGTCCAGCATCGACCTCGTTCCAATGCCCCGATTCGCCACCGTCAATCTTCGCGGGCGCTCCGGACGCTCCCCCTCAAGAGTTTGGCCCGGGGACCAGCGGGGTGTTGTGGTGGGAGGAGATCAGGAACCCGATCAGGATCCCCATGCTGGCGAGGCCCACCACGCCGATGACTATCCCGGCGATCGCGATGGCCCGGCCGCTCTGGTGGCCCGCGGAGGCCTCGATCTGCTTCATGCCCAGGTAGCCGAGCGCGATCGCCGCGATCGAGCCGATGCCGAAGAGCCAGATGATTCCGACGAAGAGGGATGCGATCGCGAAGCCGTTGGTCTCCCCCGCCTCCTCGCCACCCGGGCTGCCGTTCGAGCTGCGCGCGGCCTCGGCCTTCGCGTCGACGCTCTTCAGCCACTCGTCCCGCGAGGGCAGCCTTCCCGCCTTGCGCGCCGCGACCGCGCATTGCGTGTGCGCGTGCCGGCGTCGCCCCGCGTCCCCCTCCGGGATCACAAGCATGTGCTCGCTGAAGGCCGGGAGCGCCCCACCGCAGAACGGACACACATACGTGGCGGGCTTGCGGCTCTGCGCGCGGCGAACGGACCACCAGCGGACCGTCTGGGCTCCGCTCATACGCGTCGCCGGTAATAGGTGCCGTTCACGCGGACGCGGTGGGCCGGTGCCGTACGGCGCCGGCACTGGCATGTGCCGTTCATGAAGATGCGTGGGCCGACGCCGTAGGGCGCCGGCACTGGCAGGTGCTATTCACGCGGGTTTTAGCTTACGAACGTGCGTCCGCCGTCTCCTCCGCGAGGCTGCGCAGGCGGTCGCGAACCCGGCGCCGCCTGGTCGTGAGCTCTTCCTCCAGCCTCGCGATCGCATCGCGCCGATGACGCACGAGCGCGAGCTGGCGGTCGATGTGCGCGAGCGACTCGTTCAGGATCTGGCGCCGGCGCACAGGGTCCTCGACCCCGCTCCGCCATTCGCGCCGAAGCGCGGCCCGTGCCTCCTCGGCGGCCATCAGCTCCCGGAGTTCCTCGAGCGAAAGGCCGAGGAGATCCTTGAGCCTGAGCGCCTCCTGGAGGCGGTCGACGTCCTCCTCGCGATAGGTCCGGTGCGAGCCGCTCTTCCTGCCACGCGCGCCAGGGAGAATCCCGAGCTCCTCGTAGTAGCGGATGGTCCGCGGCGTGGTCCCGGTGAGGCGCGCGACGTCGCCGATGCGAAGCACGTCGGGCGGCCGTTCGGCCATCAGGCGGGCTCCTGCGCAGTCGCGGGACCTGCCGGCCGCGATTGCGCGGTGCCGGCCGCCTCGGAGTGACGCGGCCGAAGAAGCGAGACGACCGCGCCGACGAACGACGTCAGCGCCAGGACCCACAGGGCCGTGTGCATGTTGTGGATGAAGGGATCGAGCTTCGCGCTCGACAGCCCGCTCGCCAGCCCCGAAAAGATCTTGAACAGGACATCCTCCGGCACGGCGGCGGTCACGATGGCCAGCACGAATGCGATCGAAATCACGGCGCCCGTGTTCTGGAGCATCGTCCGTGCGCCGGCCGCAACGCCGCGCCGGTGCTGGGGCACGGTCCCCATCATCGCGGCCGTGTTGGGGGAGTTGAACATGCCCGACCCGATCCCCACGAGGAGGAGCCACAGCGTGCTCTGCCAGTAGGGGCTCGACGCCTGAAGCGTGGTCATCAAGGCCAGCGCGATGCCGCTCACCACCATGCCCAGGGCCGCGAGGGCTCGCGACCCATGTCGGTCGGCCCAGATCCCGGCGAGCGGCGACGCGATGAGCATCCCGATCGCCATCGGGGTGATCTTGATGCCGGCGATGATCGGGTCGTCGCCCTTGACGCCCTGGAAATAGAAGACGAACACGAACAGGAGCGCGAATCGCGACAGCCCGTTGATGAAGGCGGCGGCGGTTGCCGCCGAGAACATGCGGTTGTGGAAGATCGTCAGGTCCAGCATCGGCGCGCGGCCCCGGAGCTCGATCAGCACGAAGGCGGGTAGCAGCACGGCCGAAGCGACGAGCGACCAGATCACCACCGGCTCGTTCCATCCCGAGATGCCGCCCTTGGAGATGCCGTACACGAGCCCGGTGAGCCCCGCGACGAAGACCGTCGTCCCGAGCAGGTCGAGGCCACGCTCCGGATCCGTCCTCGCGAGCTCCCTGAGGATGAGCGCTCCCCACACCGCTCCGGCGAGGCCGAGCGGGACGTTGAACCAGAAGACCCAGTGCCACGAGATGGCGACGAGCGCTCCGCCCAGGACGGGGCCCAGGACGAGGCCGATCGCGGCCACCATCGTGTTCGTGCCCATCGCGAGGCCGAGCTCCTCCCTGGGGAACGCGTCGGTCACCAGCGCCGCGGCGTTCGCGAAGAGGAAGGCGCCTCCCATCCCCTGGACGATCCGCCAGACGATGAGCTCCGTCGCGTTGGCCGAGAACCCCGCTCCCAGCGATGCGAGGGAGAAGACAACGAAGCCGCCGACGTAGGCGTGCTTGCGGCCGAAGAGGTCGGAGAGCCGTCCCGCGGTGAGGACCAGGACGGTCGAGGCGATCATGTAGGCGAGGATCACCCAGACGAGCTCGAGCAGGCTGGTCCCAAGCGAACGCTCCAGATCCGGAAGCGCGATGATGAGCGTGCCCGAGTTGATCGTCGCGAGCAGCATTCCCAGGCTCGTGCACGAGAGCGCCCACCACTTGTAGTTCCGGTGACCGGCGTCGACGCCCGGTCGATACCGGCCGAGCCGACTGACCCGCTGTCCTCGTTGAGCTATTCTTACGTTCACGTAAGAATAAGTTTACAGGAGCCGGAGGAGACGACGGATGCACATCAGATGGTTGGGACACTCGGCGTTCCTGCTCACTGGGGAGTCGAAGCGGGTGGTCGTGGACCCCTATCGACAGCCACCCGAGGGAGCCTCGATTCGGTTCGACTATCGGCCGATCGACGTCGACGCCGACCTGGTGCTCGTCTCGCACGAGCACTTCGACCACGATGCGGCCGACGCGGTCGGCGGCGCGCCGGAGGTCCTACGGGCCCGTGCCGGGACGTTCGACTCCGCGATCGGCGAGGTCGTCGGCGTGGCATCCGAGCACGATCCGAGCGCGGGCACCCAGCGCGGCGCGAATGTCATCTTCCGCTTCGCCCTCGATGGCGTTCGCTGCTGTCACATGGGCGACTTCGGCCAGCGCGAGCTTCGAGCCGAGCAACGCGAGGCGATCGGCCCGATCGACATCCTGTTCATCCCGGTCGGGGGAGGACCGACGATCGGCGGACGCGAGGCGGCGGTGGTGGTTGATGAGCTACATCCCGGACTCGTGGTGCCCATGCACTTCGCCACCGCGGCGGTCGACTTCATCGCGGGCCCGGAGGAGTTCCTGTCGGCGGTCTCTGGGGCCGTGCGTCGACCCGACGCGAGCGAAATCGCGCTCGACGAATTCGCCGGCTCCCGGGAAGGGACGGCGATCGTTGTCCTCGCCCCGGACCTGACCTGACGCTTCCATCGAAAGGTGCATTTCCTGCGCTGGGCGCGGATTTTGCACCGCTCGACGCGGGCGGGCACTCCGGGCCGCCGGGCCGAGCGAAACCGGAATTGCCCGCGCGGGACGCTCGTGCGAAGATCCGCGGTGATGGGCGCGATCGAGATCGATCTCAGCACCGCCGGGGGCTCAGGCGCGATCAGGACGAGCGTCCTGTTGATCTTCGCCTCGTTCCTCGTCTCGTTCCTGTTCATCCGCACGAGCGCCCGGCTGATGCGAAGCCCGAAGGTTCCGTGGTGGCCGGGCAGCGTGACGACGGAGGGCGGGCTCCACCTCCACCACCTCGTCTTCGGGATCGTCCTGATGCTCATGGGCGGCACGCTCGGATTCGCGCTCGATGAGTCCCAGTCCCCCTGGATCGAGATCGCGGCGGTGGCGTTCGGCATCGGGGCCGGCCTCACCTTCGACGAGTTCGCCCTCTGGGTGCACCTGGAGGACGTCTACTGGTCCGATGAGGGGCGCCAATCCGTGGACGCGGCGGTGATCGCGATCGCGTTCGTGGGGCTGGTGCTGACGGGTGCCTTCTCCGCGAGCCTCGATACGACCTCCCCGGGCGTCATCGCGCTCGGGATCGGCTTCATCGTGTTCGAGCTCGCAATGGTCTTGATCTGTTTCTCGAAGTTCCGTCTCTTTCACGGGATGCTCGGGATTCCGATCGCACCCTTCGCATGGTGGGGCGCCGCTCGGCTGGCGAAGCCGAACTCCCCCTGGGCCAAGCGCTTCTACGGCGAGCGGAAGCCCGAGAAGCAGGCGCGTTCCGAGGCCCGCTATGGGCACCGCCGCATCGACCGCCTCAAGGACCGCATCCGCGACGCGATCGGCGGGCGCCCCACGCCGATCGAGCCGGGCGATCCCCCTTAAACCTGCTTACGGACCGTTAACACGCCCGCTCGCAACGTGAAGCGCCGCCTCACCCACGATCCACCTCCCTTTCACTCATGCGAAGCTACGGGCCGAATCGACTACGAGAGGAGAGCGGATGACCGGGAAGGCCGACTACACCGAGGAGGAGTGGAAGCTGCTTCGCGAGGCGCCCACGAGTGCGGGGATGCTCGTCATCCAGGCCGACCGCGGCGGCACGATCCGCGAGAGCTTCTCGATGGCCAAGGCCTATACCGACGCGCGGAAGGACCACGGAGCGAGCCAGCTCCTGGACGACGTCACCTCGGAGAAGCCAGAGGTCGACCGAACGCGATTTGAGTCGGCCGAGGACCTTCGCACGAGCCTGCTGCAGCACATCCGGGACGCCGTGAGCCTGCTCCAGGAGAAGGCGACCCCGGAAGAGGTCGATGAATACCGGCGCTTCCTCATGAACGTCGCCAATCGCGTCGCCGAGGCGCATCGCGAGGGCTTTCTGGGTATGAGCGGGGAACGTGTGAGCGAGGCTGAGCAGCAGGCGGTTGATGAGATCGCCGAAGCGTCTGGAGCGCCGCAGACCGAAGCCGGATAACAGGCGCGCCGGTCACGGCCGGCCGCGAAGGAGCCGGCCCGCGGTCCCCTCGATGGACTGGATGCCGTAGCCCATCGATGGGTCGCCGTCGGTGAGCACGGCGATGGCCATCCGATCCCTCGAGTGCTCGAGACGCGCGGCCTGATGCACGAGCTGGCCGCGGGCGGTGCCCCGCCAGCCGCCCTTGAAGAACACCGTCCACCCGCGCGGTCGGGCCACGGCGGGTATGCCCCAGCTCTGCGAGCTCGTGATGTGCGACAGGAGGTGGTCGGCGTAGCGACGGAACTCGCGCGGCAGGAGCCGCTTCATGTCGTAGAAGAACCGCGCCTGGTCTGCGGCGCTGATCATGGCGTTGGCCCAGATCCCCTGGATCGAGAAGTCCTTCATCCCCGCGCGCTTGGCCAGTCGCCGAAGCCGCGGATCACCGACGATCGACCAGACCCTCGTGGCCGCGTCGTTGTCGGAGACGTGGATCATCGGATGAAGCAGCGAGCGGCTGGAGGAATCGAGGCCGCGATGCTCGCGGTGGAGCATGCGCAAGTAGGCGACGAGCAGCATCGCCTTGACCACGCTCGCGGACACGAAGCGCCGATGCAGGTTCGAGCCGTATAGCCGCCCCTCCGTCGTCACGACGCCGAACGACTTGAGTCCGGCGCGGTCATTCAGGTAGCGGTGTGCCCGCTCGATGCTCGAACGGCGCGGATAGCCGAACGGGGCCTTCCCGGTTCCCTGATAGAGCGCCCTCCGGCCGCCGCCGAAACGGTGGCGGCCGCAGCGGGGCCGGGCGACCCGAGGGCCCATGGCGCCGAGCGACTGCGCCTGGAAGCACGCGGCGAATCGAAACCGCCCGGCAGGAACCTGGACGGTCGTCTCCATGCGGGTCACCCCGCGCCGCGGGGTACTGGTGCGGCCCGCGTCGACACGGTGCAGCTTCGCGAGCGAGGTCGGCGAGAGATACCAGCGCACTCGTCGGTCCCCCCAGTCCAGCCCAGGCGGGTGCTCGCTCCGGATGACGATCGTGGCGCGTCCCGGGGTCCGGTAACGGACGCTGCTCGCGACGTCTTCGTCAACGGTGACCGAAGCCGTGCCGCTCCGCACCCCGGGCGTCGAACGGAGCGCGACCCGGTATCGAGTGTTCCGGGATGGGCTCACCGGGAATCGGTACGAGCCGTCCGCCGCGGTGTTGCGTGATGCCGCCCTCACGAACGATCCGTACGGGTAGGCATCCGCCTCGAGATCCAGAACCACGCCGCCGTCGCTTCCGGGATGACCGGTGATCGCGCCGGTGATGTCGGTAGAGGCCCCGAAGGGGATCTCGTCGCGACCCGGCGCGGCCGAGATTCGAGTCGCGGTCGCGGCCGCCGGGGCGATCGCAAACGCGCCCGTCGATGCCAGGCCGAGCGCGATCGCGAGGAGGAGGCGTCCCCTCACCGGCGCACCGTACACCCGCCGTCACCCGCGCTTGCTACCGTTCTGCGCGTTGATTGGGTCGGGGCGACGCCCCGGCGAATGAATTCGTGTTAGCGCTCGTCGTTGTTGGCCTCGTGCCTCCGCGGTCGCAGCACAAAACCGATGGAGGAACAACGGATGGCAACCGGCACAGTGAAGTGGTTCAGCGACGAGAAGGGGTTCGGCTTCATCACCCCCGAGGACGGCTCAAGCGACCTGTTCGTGCACCAGAGCGCGATCAACGCCGAGGGGTTCCGGACCCTGGCCGAGGGCGCCAAGGTCTCGTTCGACTCCGAGGCGGGGCCGAAGGGCCCCCGGGCCGTAAACGTCCAGCCGCTCTAAGCGCTCCCCGTCTCAGCCGCCGGCGCGGCTGAGGTAAGCCGCCCATACGAAGAGCAGCACGGCCCCTCCGATCAGGAGAAGGCCGGCCTGCTCGGCGCCGTGCGTGATCGTCGCCAAGCCGAGCAGCAGGCAGATTCCGCCGCTCCAGGCGCTGATCTCGGGTCCGTGCGATGAGTTCATAGGCGCAGGTCCTGCCCGTCAGGGTACTCCGATCCCGCCACCTGGCAAGTACCCCAGCTTCGGACCGCGCAGCTTTGGGGGAATTAAGCCCGTCATAGGGTGGTCAAGTCCCCCATAGCCGTCACGCTCGTCGTCCGTGCCCCCGGCGAGCTAATCGCCGGTGCGCCTGAAGAGGCATTAGCTTGCGCGCATCAGGCCGATTCCGACCAGCTGGCGGTTTCGCGGTCCCGTGGGCCCTGCGCTGCGTCGCGGGTTCCTGGTCGCCGCCCCGGTCGGGATCGCTGCCCTGGTCGAGCTCGAGCTCCACACGCCGGCCACGGGTGCGATCACGATCGGTGCCTCGCTCACGGGGTTCGTCGCGTTCGAAGCGCCCGCCCGCACCCGTTTCTGGTGGCAGCTGGGCGTCGCTCCAGTCATCGGCGTCTCCGCCGCTCTGGGTGCGCTGACGGGCGACTCGGTCGCACTCGCGGTCCCGACGATGGCGGTGTTCGCGGCGGTCGGGGCGATGTGCCGGGCCGTCTCCCTGCGACTCGCGATCGCTGCCATCAACTGTGTCCTCGCGCTCCTGATCGCCCAGGGCCTCGCGCTCGAGGTTCACGACACGCCTCGGATCCTGGCGCTCGGAGCTGCCGGCGCCCTCGTCCAAGCAACCCTCTCCCTGGTCGTCGCGATGTTCCAGGGCCCGCTCGAGCGGCCCCACCCGATCGACGGCGCCCGGGCGGCGGCGCGCGCGATTCGCGTCAACCTGAACTTGCGCTCTCCGGTCCTGCGGCACGCGCTGCGCTCGGGCGGCTCGTTGGCGGTTGCCGTGGCCGCCTATCACGTGGTCCACCTCGGTCGCCACGGATACTGGATACCCCTCACGGTCCTCTTTCTCTTGAGCCCGGCGCGCTCCGAGACCTACGAGCGGATCTGGATGCGCGCGGCAGGCACGGTCGCGGGACTGGGCGCGGCGACTGGCCTGGCGGTCCTCTCGGACGGGAACATAGCGGCGAACGTGGCGCTTCTGACGATCTTCCAGGCGCTGGGTTACGCGATGCTCAGGCTCGAGTACGCGCTGTTCACGTTCACGATCACCATCTACATCGTCATCCTGTCCCACGCCGCGGGCGAATCGGCGGTGCACGCGTCCGATGAGCGCGTCGTGGGCACCGCGATCGGCATCGGTATCGTCCTGCTCGCCTTCGCGATCTGGCGCGAGCGGCCCGCAGACATGCCCGCCGGAGCCTCGGCATAGGCGTACCCGTAATGGGGGAGCGGGTCAGATCCGGCGCGCAAACGGGCATCGCCGCGCTCGTCCTCGGCGCGCTGGGCATCGTGTTCGGCGACATCGGGACGAGCCCGCTCTACGCGCTGCAGACCGTCTTCACGGTCGATCACCACGCGGTCCACACGACCTCCGCCGACGTCTACGGGGTCGTCTCACTCGTCTTCTGGTCGATCACGCTCGTCGTCTCCGTCAAGTACGTGACTTTCGTCATGCGCGCTGACAATCACGGCGAGGGAGGAATCATGGCCCTGACCTCACTGCTCCAGGGCGCTCGCATCAGGAGCCGCAGAGCGAAGCTCACCCTGATCACGCTGGGGATCCTGGGAGCCTCGCTGTTCTATGGCGACGGCGTGATCACGCCCGCGATCTCGGTGCTGTCGGCCGTGGAGGGCCTGAAGGTCGCGGCGCCGAGCATCGACCAGATGGTCCTCCCCATAACCATCGCCGTGCTCACCGCGTTGTTCGCGCTGCAACGCTTCGGGACCGGTCTGGTGGGCGGCCTCTTCGGGCCGGTGATGGTCGTGTGGTTCGCGGTCATCGCCGTCATCGGCCTCGGCGAGGTCATCCCGCACCCGGAGATCCTGCAGGCGCTCCTGCCCACCCATGGAGCGCGCTTCTTCGTCGATCACCCCGGCGTCGCGTTCATCGCCCTGGGGTCCGTCGTGCTCGCGGTGACGGGCGCGGAGGCGCTCTACGCCGACATGGGCCAGTTCGGGCGCTCGCCGATCCGGCGTGCGTGGTTCTTCTGCGTGTTTCCCGCCCTGACGCTGAATTACCTCGGGCAGGCGGCCCTGATCGTTCGGTCCCCGGACACGATCCGCAGCCCGTTCTACCTCCTGGTTCCGGGATGGGGCCAGCTGCCCATGGTCGTGCTCGCGACGGTCGCGACCGTCATCGCCTCGCAGGCGGTGATCTCGGGCAGCTTCAGCGTCACCCGGCAGGCCATGCAGCTCGGCTTCCTCCCGCGCATGACGATTCGCCATACCTCAGCGCGCCAGGAGGGGCGGATCTACGTACCGGCGACCAACTGGGCGCTGTTCGTGGCCGTGATCGCGGTTGTCGTGGGATTCGGATCCGCCACGGCACTGGGGTCGGCATACGGCGTCGCCGTGACCGGGACGTTCCTGCTGAACACGATCCTGTTCCTCGCCGTCGCGCACCTGCTATGGCGCACGCGCCCGGCGTGGATCGTGCTGGGCGCAGCGGTCTTCGGGACCATGGAACTGGCGTTTTTCTCGTCGACCTTGACCAAGGTCGTCCACGGCGGCTGGGTCCCGCTCGCGATCGCGGCCATCGTCTTCACGGTGCTGACCACCTGGCATCGCGGGCGGGAGATCATGATCGAGAAGCGGGCCCGGAGAACGGGAGCGCTGCGCGACTTCGTCGCCAGCGTCAAATCCAAGCGAGATCGGATCCAGCGGGTTCCCGGCACGGCGGTCTTCCTGAACGCGGATCCGGGGATGACGCCGATGGCGCTGTGGACCAACTTCGAGCACAACCACGTCCTGCACGAGAACGTCGTCGTGATGACGATCACGGTGGACCGGGTCCCGCACGTCCGTGGGGGCGATCGCCTCCAGGCGGACCCTCTCGGCGATCCCGAGGATGGGATCGCCCTGATCGGCGCCCGGCTCGGCTACCACGACTCCGCGGACATCCCCGCGCTGCTACGACTCTGCACCAGACAGGGACTGCTGGAGCGCCGCGCGAACCTGGACGAAGCCTCCTACTTCGTATCGCGTGCCATCTTGATCCGTACCAAGGCACGCGGCATGCCGCGTTGGCGCAAGCGGCTCTTCGTCGTCCTGTGGCACAACGCCGCCAGCCCGGTCGAGTTCTTCCGGCTCCCCGAGGATCGCACCGTCACCCTGGGCGGACAGATCGGGATCTGAGCGGCACGCTCATCTCAGCCGTCGGCCGAGAGCAGCCCCGTCCAGACTCGCGTCATCGCATCGACGAGCGTCGCGCGAGACGTGCCCGGGTTGTCCATCCACCAGAGCACGAGCGCGGCCATGCCCATGCTCATCAGCTCGGCGAGCGGCTCGATCTCCTCGGGTGGGATCCGCGCATCTTCGAGCGCACGGATGATCCCGGCGAGCACCTCGCGGGCGCGCGCGTGGACCTCGCGCCGAAACGCTCGCACGTCCGGGCCACCGCCCGTGTCCCGGAAGAGCATCTGCCACGCGTATGAATGCGTCTCCACGTACTCCAACCAGTCCTCGAGGACCGCGCGCAGCCGCTCCCCCAGCGTTCCGCCGTCGGGCATTACGCCCACGAATGTCGGCAGGTCATCGCGGTGGCGGGCCAGAAGCGCGAGGTATAGGTCGCGCTTGGAGTCGAAATGGCGGTAGAGGACGGGCTTGGTGACTCCCGCCGCGGCGGCGATGTCGTCGAGACGCGTCCCGTCATAGCCCCGCTCGCCGAACAGCCGACCCGCCGCCTCCGTGATCAGCTCCCGCCGCTCGGCCAACGGCAGGCGCCGCCGCTCCTCCACCGCACTCATAGTTACCGAAGAGTAACTTACGTGCTACCGTACCGGCGACGAGGAGGCAACGAGGCGGAGGTAGTGCCCATGAGAAGCGCGACCAGCACAACCGAAACCACCGACCGGCAGCGCGCGGGTGCGCCCGGCGACGGGAGTGGTCTGGAGCGAATACACGATCCGGTTCACCGCGTGGCCTATGGGTTCGAGCCGGCCGACGGCCACATCTGGGTCCACACCTGGTTCGAGCCGGGCGGCAACCTGCCCGAGCATTTCCACCCCTCGCTCGAGGAGCACTGGCAGTCGCTCGAGGGAACACTGAGGGCGAAGCTCGCAGGAACCTGGCGCGACCTTCGACCGGAGGACGGTCCGGTTTTCGTCGGCCGGAACGTGCGTCACGCGCTCAAGAACGAGAGCGGCGCTCAGGCTCACGGGCTCAGCAAGGTGGTCCCGGGAGGCAGGCTCGAGAAGTTCCTCACCGAGGCCGCCCGCGCGGGGCGGGACGGCCTCTACAACGCCCACAACATGCCGACGAGCTGGCGCGGCGCGATTTGGATCGCCAAGTTCGCCTACCGCTACCGGGACGAGACGGTGATGTGCTCACCGCCGCCGGCGCTTCAGCGGGCCGTCCTCCCGCCGATCGCGCGACTGGCCCGCTAGACCAGCGGGCCGAGCGGCACCGGCGTGCTGGTTCCGCGGCTGAGCGGGCGATCCACGATCCAGTACCGGGGCCCGGGGCGACCGCGCGGTCGTTCGGGTTCGCGAGCTCGCATCGACCGAGCGAGAGGCCTTGTAGGTTGGAGGGCGAACCTCGAAAGCTGGATCAGGAGGCACACATGCCCGAGACTCAAACAGCCAGTGAGCAGATCACCGAGGTGGTCACGTCATGGGCCGGCGTCGAGGCTGGACCGGGAAGGCGCGGGGAATTTGCGTTCAAGGTGGGAAAGCGGGAGATCGGCCACCTCCACGGTGATCACGCCGCCCACTTCGCGTTTCCCAAGGACGTGTGGACGGAGCTCCAGAACCAAGGGCGCATCGCCGATCACCCCGTCTTCCCGGGCAGGGTCGGCCCAGCGTCGCGGCGGATCGAAAGCGAGGACGACGTCCGCGACGTGATCGCGATGATGCGGCTGAACTATGACCGGGCGGTCGCGCGGCAGGATTCGGGATGAGCGCGTTCACCGATGCGCAGCTCCTCGGCCGCTGATCCAAATCGGTCCTGAGCGGATCGTCTCCTGGGGCATCGCTGACGACGAGCCCAGCGCACGCCGCTCACGCGCCGTCAGAGACGTCTCGGCTGGCTCGCGGTAGCTACCGAGCCGCTCGGGTCTTGGACCACTCGGCCTTGTGGGTCCGCTTGGCCGCCTGGTAGTCCGCGAGCGCCTGCGGCGAGTCCACGTCGCCCAGCGTCGGATGCCACGGGACGAGGTCGCGCGCGGCCTCGACGGCGAAGCGCTTCGCGAGCACGGCGCCGAGCGCCTTCACCTTCATCTCCCCGAACCCCGGTAGCGAGGCGATGTTCGCGCGCAGCTCGTTCGAATCGCTCGCGTCCTCCCAGACCCGGGCGGCGTCTCCGTCGAATCGGTCGCGGACGAACACCGCCAGGTCGTGGACGCGCTGCGCCATGGAGCCAGGGAAGCGGTGAATGGCCGGTCGCCGACGGAACACCGGCTCGAGGTCGGCCGACGCCAGTCCTCCCGGATCGAGGGTGCCCAGCCGCTCCCTCAAGACCAGAGGACCCGAGAACGCCTTCTGCACCAGAACCTGCTGGTCGAGGGCGAACCCCACGAGGAGCGCCATCGGGTCCTGGGCGATCAGGGCGTTCGCCTCGTCCGAGTCGGTGAAGTACAGGCGGTCAGGCACCGCCCCGATCGTACCCTCGCGGGTTCGCGGCGGGACTCGAACGTCTCGGATCGGGTACTGGGCGGACATGGCGAGTGGCTTCGAGACCACGCAGCCGCGGTTTCCGACCCTAAGGTTCATGGCCGCCCTCCGGGCAGCCCGCGACTTCGGCCTCGACCCGGACGTGGCCGATTCGATCGCCGCCCGGTTCGACCCGCGCCGGCACGACCTCGAGCGAATCATCGATGCCCTCGCGATCGCGCTCCTGGTGGAGGGCGCGGTCGAGGTGCCGGACACGGTCTGAGCTCGAAACGGCCGAGGCCGCGGACCCGGCGAGCGAATCCTAAGCCGCCGATAAAACCTTCGGCGCGTGACCTTGACTCAGGGGCGCGGATGACGGAGGCTGGCCACACACCCACTCAAGGAGGGAACCGATGAGCATGCAGGCAGTGACGCTGAGCGGCGGCGAGACCGACATCGCCGACGACGTCCTGGGAGAGCTTCAGACCCAGCTGCGAGGAGCAGCGCTCGCGGCCGCGGATCCCGGGGCGGCGGAGGTGCGTCCGGCCTTCAATGCGATGCACCCCGGGTCTCCGGCCCTGACGATCCAATGCTCCGGCACCGCGGACGTCATCGACGCGGTGACCTTCGCCCGCGACAACGGCCTTGCAGCCGCGGTGCGCGGCGGCGGTCACTCACTCGCGGGGCTGTCGGCGATCGACGGGGGAATGCTCATCGACCTCTCCCCCATGCGCGGTGTCGTGATCGACGCCGACCGCGGCCTCGCTCACGTGCAGGGCGGCGCGCTCTGGGGCGATGTCGATCGCGACTCGCAGGCGCTCGGCCTCGCGACCCCCGGTGGCGTCGTCTCCGACACGGGTGTCGCGGGATTGACCCTGGGCGGCGGTTACGGGTGGCTGCGGCGAAAGTACGGGCTCTCGTGCGACAGCGTGGTCGAGGCGCAGGTCGTGTGCGCGGACGGCGAGGTTCGCACGGCCTCGGCCGAATCCAATCCCGACCTCTACTGGGCGATCCGGGGCGGTGGCGGGAACTTCGGCGTCGTGACGTCCTTCACGTTCAAGCTCCATCCGCTCGGCCCGATCGTCGCCTTCTCGGGAGTCTTCTATCCGCTGGAGGACCAGGCGAGCATCCTGCGGGGCTGGCGGGAGTACGTCGAGGCCGCGCCCAACGAGGTCACATCGGTGTGCGTGTCGCTCACGTTCCCGGCGGACCCGGACATGCCCGAGGCGATCCACGACCGCCCGGTGGCGGTGATCGGCGGTGTCTACGCGGGTGATCCCGATGAGGGGCTGAAGGTCCTGCAGCCGCTGCGCGAGCTCGGTACTCCCCTGGTGGACCTGTCGCAACCGATGCCGTTCACGGCCGTCCAGACCGCGTTCGATCCGCTGTTTCCACGCGGTCAGCTGCGCGCCTACTGGAAGTCGCAGTACCTGGACGAGTTGAGCGACGGTGCCATCGACCTCATGGCCGCCCGGGCTGCCGAGCGGCCGGCGCCTCTGACGCTCGTGAACATGTTCCACATGGGTGGAGCGATCGCCGACGTCGGTCCGGAGGAAACGGCCTTCGCGACGCGCTCGTCGCCGTACATGGTCTCGATCGACGGGATGTGGGCCGATCCGGCCGACGACGAGGACAACGTCGCCTGGGTTCGCTCGACGTGGGACGCGTTCAGGGAGTTCGGGACGGGAGACGTCTATCTGAACTTCACCGGCCTCAAGGACGAGGCGGCGAGCGCGGGCGTCGACAGCGCCTTCGGGCGGAATATGCGGCGGTTGGCGGAGGTGAAGGGCAAGTACGATCCGGACAACTTCTTCCGGCTCAACAACAACATCGTTCCCGCCTGACCGCATACGACGCCTCCGAGTGGACTGACCTCTTCGTCGCGACCGCGGGCGCGTCCGCGGCACTTGCCGGACTCCTCTTCGTTGCGATCTCGATCAACGTCGAGCGGATCCTGAAGCTGCCCGGGGTGCCCGAGCGGGCGCTCGGAACGGTCCTCCTGCTGTTGAGCGTCGTCCTGGTGGCGATCGTGGGCCTCATCCCCGGCCAGGACACGGCGACGCTCGGCACCGAGCTGCTCGGCCTCGGCAGCATGCTCGGTGTGGCGATCGGCGCGCTCGTAACCCGCAGCATGACCGGCGCGGGACCGCGCCCACGGGCGTGGTTCGTCACGCGTCTTCTCCTTCCGGCGGCGGGCATCGTGCCCGTCGTCGTCGGCGGCGTCAGCCTCATCGCCGAGGCCGGCGGCGGCCTGTATTGGATCGTCGGAGCCATGGTTTTCGCCATCGGGGGCGCCGTCGGGAACGCGTGGGTGCTCCTGATCGAGATCCTCCGCTGAGCGCACGAGGTGTGATCCACCGCACACGACCGCGCGAGCTCGTCCCGGAAGCGCGGCCTGCGCCTACCCTGGACGGCAATGACCGACGCAGTCGTGGAGCGCCCGGACCACGTTGACGTTCTCATCGTCGGCGCCGGGCTGTCCGGCGTCGGCTCGGCATGCCATCTTCGCCGACGGGCGCCCGGCGAGAGCTTCGCGATCCTCGAGGCCCGCGAGGGCATGGGCGGCACCTGGGACCTCTTCCGCTATCCCGGCGTTCGCTCGGACTCGGACATGTTCACGCTCGGCTACTCCTTTCGCCCGTGGACCGAGTCGGAGGCGATCGCCGACGGGCCTTCGATTCTCCGGTACATCCGGGACACCGCCCGCGAATACGGCATCCAGCGGGCGATCCGCTTCGGTCACCGAGTCACGAGGGCGGAGTGGTCGACGGCCGAGGCGCGATGGACCGTCTTCGCGGAGCGGACCGACACCGGCGAGACGGTCAAGATCACCTGCCGGTTTCTGTTCGCATGCACCGGCTACTACCGCTACGACGAGGGCTACATGCCGGAGTTCGAGGGAACGGATCGCTTCCGTGGCCGCATCGTCCACCCTCAGCATTGGCCGCAGGACCTCGACTACGAGGGCAAGCGGGTCCTCGTGATCGGGAGTGGTGCGACCGCGGTCACGCTCGTTCCCGCGATGGCCGACCGTGCCGCGCACGTCACGATGTTGCAGCGGTCGCCGAGCTACGTCATCTCGCTGCCGGGCAGCGATGGCGTCGCCGACGCGCTCGGACGCCGCCTTCCGGCCTGCGCCGCCTACGCGATCGTGCGGTGGAAGAACGTGCTCCGCCAGATGGTGGCCTTCACCGTGGCCCGGCGCGCCCCTCGGTTCACCCGCGACCTGGTTCGCAAGTGGACCCAGAAACAGCTGCCCGAGGGCTACGACGTCGACACCCACTTCAACCCGGCGTATGACCCCTGGGACCAGCGGCTCTGCCTGGTCCCCGACGGTGATCTCTTCGAGACGATCGCCGGCGGGCGGGCATCCGTCGTCACCGATCGCGTCAAGGGCTTCAGCGAGACCGGGGTCCAGCTCGAATCGGGCGATGAGCTCGAGGCCGACGTGATCGTCACCGCGACCGGGTTCACCCTGCTGCTGCTCGGTGGGATCGAGGTGGTCGTCGACGGCGAGACGGTCGACTTCTCCGAGCGGGTCGCGTACAAGGGGCTGATGCTGTCCGGCGTGCCGAACCTCGCGATGGCGCTTGGCTACACCAACGCCTCCTGGACGCTCAAGTGCGACCTCGTCGCCCAGTACGTATGCCGGCTCCTCGCCTATATGGATCGCAACGGTTATGCGATCGCCACGGCGCGGCCGCCGGACCCCTCCCTCCCCACCGATCCGATCATCGACCTGAGGTCCGGATACGTGATGCGCTCGATCGATGGCCTACCGAAGCAGGGTCGATCGCTCCCCTGGCGGCTTCACCAGAACTACTTCCGGGACATACGGCTGCTGAAGCGGGGACCGGTCGACGACCGGATGACCTTCGGCCGGGCGACCGCCGAGCGCGCCGAGGCTTCCGCGCGGACCGTCGCCGTCTAGGGCCTTACCGGCACCTCCGCCTCGACGCCCGCCTCCGGCGTGACGAGGATCGCGCCCTCACCGGTCACGTATGCCTCCTCCCCGTGGTGGATCACGTCCATGCCGAGCGCCTCCTCACGCTCGCTGGAGCGCAGCGGCATGAGCGCACCGATGACGCGCAACAGGACGTAGGTGACGACGAACGCGTAGGCGGGCGCCACGACAGCGGCCAGCGCCTGGTCGCCGAGCTGTGCGGCATTGCCGTAGACGAGGCCGTCGGACACACCGTTCCACGCGAGCTGGGCGAAGAACCCGATGAAGAGGATCCCCGTGAAGCCGGCGATCCCGTGCGCGGCCAGCACGTCGAGGGTCTCGTCGACATGCGTCCGCGGTCGCAGGACGATCACCGCGTAGCACGGAAGCGCGCCCGCAGCGCCCAGGAGCATCGCCCACGCCGGACTGATGAACGCGCCGGCCGGCGTGATCAGCACGCAGCCGACGATGATCGCCGTCGCCGCGCCGATGGCGGTCACCTTCCGGTCGCGGACCAGATCGAGCACGAACCACGTCACCAGGCTGCACGCCGGGGTGAGGAGGGTGTTCGTGAACGCCAGCACGCTGCCGTTGCCGGTCGAGAAGCCGCTGCCGCCGTTGAAGCCGAACCATCCGAACCACAGCAAGCCGGCGCCGATCAGGACGTAGACGGCGTTGTGGGGCAGGAGCGCCTGCCGCCCGTAGTCCTTCCGCGCGCCGACGACCAGCGCCGCGGCGAGCGCCGAGAACCCCGAGGCCATCTCGACCGGGACCCCGCCGGCGAAATCCAGCGTCCCGTTCTGCGTCAGCCAGCCGCCGCCGAACGACCAATGCGCGAGCACGGCGTAGACGAGGACGGACCACAGCGCTGCGAAGACGAAGAAGGCCGCGAACCGCATCCGCTCGACAACGGCGCCCGAGATCAGCGCGACCGTGATGATGCAGAACGTCGCCTGGAAGGCGAAGAACACGAGGTGCGGGATGGTGGTGCCCTCTCGGGGCGCGAAGCCGACGTCGTGCAGCGCGACGTGGTCGAGTCCGCCGAGGAGCGACGCGGTGCCGTCGAAGGCGAGCGAGTAGCCGATGAGGGCCCAGGTCACGGTCGCGATGGCGATCGCGGCGAGGCACATCATGAACGTGTTGAGGGTGTTCTTCGACCTGACGAGTCCGGCGTAGAACAAGCCGAGCGCGGGCGTCATCATCAACACCAGGGCGGTCGCGACGAGCATCCATGCGGTGTCGCCCGTGTCGACCCTGGCGGCAACGAGGGTCGGGAGATCCATCATTCGCCCACCGGGGTGACCGCCTCGACGTCGGACTCCCCGGTCCGGATGCGAACGGCGCGCTCCAGCGGGACGACGAAGATCTTGCCGTCGCCGACCTCGCCGGTGCGCGCGCCGGCGCAGAGCGCGTCGATCGTGGGCTGCACGAACGGATCGGAGACAGCGATCTCGAAGCGGACCTTCTCCGCGAGCCCGACCTGCACGGTGGTGCCGCGGTACGTCTCGACACGGTCGAGCTCGCCGCCATGTCCCTGCACCCGGCTGAGCGAGAGCCCGCGGACCTCGGCCCGGTACAGGGCCTCCAAGACATCATTCGCCTTCTCGGGCCGAACGATTCCGATCACCAGCTTCACGTCCGCTCCTCTCCTCGGCGCGCGAGGGTACCGGTGACTCTGGACGGCCTTTCTCGAGTTCGGGAGCGTTCGGGAGCTGCGCTAGAACCCGATCCAGCTGGGCGCCCGCTAGCTTCGAGCGCATGCGCATCTGGGATCTCGAGGCTCGGGCCCTGTGCGACCGACACCTGCTCGGGGAGCACCGCGAGCTCCATGCAGTCTGGACGGTCCTGACCGAGGGAAAGCGCGGCTACGCAAATCACCCGGAGGTCCGGCGGTGGCGCGGGCGGCTGGCAGCGCTCTATGCCCGTCACGAGTCACAGGTCGAGGAGATGCGGCGACGCGGCTTCTCGCATCGCAGCCCACTCGATCCGGAGCTTGCCACCGGCGATTCGAGCCAGCCTGAGCTCGTGGATCCGTTGAGCGTGCAGCGGGATCGGTTGAGGCGTCGCGGCTGCGGCTGCGTCGACTGAGCTTCGGTTAGGCGTCGCCGCTAGGCGCCGTCGGCGTCGGCTTGGGCGATCGCGCGGTGCAGGGCCTCGTCGAACGGGGCGGGATCGATGCCGAAGGGCTCCGCACCGGAGGGGTCGGTGACGACGGTCTCGGTGACGAGCCCCTCGACGAGGGGGCGAGCGACCTTGGTGTCGACGGGTGTGACCAGTCCGAGCCACAGCGAGGAAAGGCGCGGGCTCAGCACCGGGACCGGGAGCTTCGCCCGCGGCCGCTTGCCCAGCGCGAGCGCCATGCGATCCAGCATGTCGCCATAGGAAAGGACGTCCGGGCCGCCGATCTGCACTTCGCGCCCGCGCGACTCCTGGACGAGGGGTGCCCGCGACAGGTACGCGACAACGTCGTCGATGCCGATCGGTTGCGTGTCCGTCTGGAGCCACGCCGGAGCGATCATGACCGGGAGCCGCTGGACCAGGTACCGCAGCGTCCGGTACGACTCGCTCTCCGCCCCGACCACCATCGCGGCCCTGAAGTACGTCAGCGGCGGGCCCGCCGCCTGAAGGATCTCGGCGGTGTGGTGCCGGCTTCGGAGATGGGGCGAGGCCGCCTCTCCTCCGAGTCCGCCGAGGTAGACGACGCGGTCGACTCCGTCGGCCGCCGCCATCCTCGCGAAGTTGCTCGCCGCCTGCGCCTCGCGCCGCTCGAAGTCGCCGCCGGCCGCCATCGCGTGGACGAGGTAGTAGGCGACGTCCACATCCTCACCCGCGCCTCGGATGCTGCGCTCGTCCAGGAGATCGCCGATGCGCGGCTCATATCCATCGCGCCGCAGTCCTTCCGCGCTCCTTGGCGATCGCGCGAGGGCTCGGACCTGGCACCCCTGTTGGGCGAACTCCGCGATGAGCCTGGAACCGACGAAACCGGTGGCGCCGGTGACGAGTACACGCATCAGGGCGAGCTAGTGCCCGACCCGCTCGCTGGGCAAACCGTGCGGATGCTCAGCGGCGTCGGGTCCGGCGCCGTCGCGAATCTCACCCCGGAGAGCACCGACGCGCGTCGGGGGCAGGTCCAGGCGGCCGAGCGAGCGGAGGAACCCCTGCGACACCAGGTCGTGAATCCGGACCTGGGTGTGGCTGTAGAGCCAGGTCCCCAGGCGCGCGAATCCCCCAGATCCGCGGAGCCACGGATAGAAGTTGCGGACCTCCGCGCTCACGCCGAGACGCGCCCTCCCCGGCCCGGCGTCGGGCCGCCGGTCGATCGAGATGCGAAGGAAACCCTGGCGCCGCCCCTCCTTCGCGACGAGCAATCCGCGCTCGATCTGCCAGGTCACGCTCGCATAGCTTGGCTTCACCTCGTACTCCGGCACCTCGAAGCGCAGCAGGGCGAGCGGCCGGATGAGCAGCACGACCGTACGCGCGTCCTTCGAGTACACGACCCTCAGGAGCCCCAGCGAGACGCGGTTCAGGTAGCGCCAGTAGGCGCGCGCCAGGCGTTCGAGGTTCTCCGGTTTCCACATGCCCTCGAGGGTCCGGACCGGCATCTCGAGCTCTGCGCGCTGGACCGAGGACACCGCGCCGGTCTCGGGTACATGCCCCGTGCCGGGCTCGTCGTCGATCGTCACCCGTACCGGAGTCTGATCTCCAAACGGTGCCACGACGACCGTGTTACCCGATTGCGCCGGGCGAGCACCCCTACGAGGAGGCTCGCGTCAGGGCGTCAGTCCGGATATTCGTCCTTGCGCCAGGCCCTGACGTCGTCGTCCCGCCCCTTGGGCGTCCGCGCGAGCAGGAACGCGTGGTAGGGCGCCACGAAGGGATCGGGGGCCATGACCGTATAGGTGTGGTAGACGGTCCCGTTCTCGCGGGCGAACGCAATCCACCCCGGGCCCTCTCGCAGCCCATCTTTGAGCTCCGCACCGACCTGCTTTGACCAGTCCTGAAGCCAGTCGGGCGGATTGTCGATCATCTCCCGGACCTCGGGGATCTCCTGCGCCTGGTCCTCGGTCATGGCGAGCCCGAAGTCCCATGGGAAGTCGGTCTCGTAGGTGGAGACATATGGGAACTGCCACCCCATCCGCTCCTTGTAGGCGGTCAGCCGGTCGATCGGCGCGCGCGAGAAGCACATCAGCGTCACGTCGCGCTGGTTCAGGTGGATGCGCGAGCCATCGAGCTCGTCGGCGAGGTTGGTGCACCCGGGACATGCCCCCTTCTCGTAGTCGGGGCCGAACATGACGTTGTAGGCGAGGAGCTGTGAGCGACCCTCGAACAGGTCGGCGAGCGTCTTCTTCCCGTCCTCGGTGTCGAACGCGTACTCCTTCTCGACGGGCACCCAGGGAAGCTCGCGCCGCTTTCTCTTGACCTCCTCGTTCAGCTCGGCCTGCTGGGCCTCGAGCTTCGCGAGGTCGTCGCGCGCCGCCTGCCATTCCTCTCGGGTTCCGATCTCATGCTGAGCCATCTCGCCTCCTCGTTTTGGGTTTCGGCGTCACCTCAAGCTAGGGGATCACACCAAGAGACCTCGCGCGAGGCGAGGACTCATCGGTGCGCGGCCTCCGAGCCGACGTCAGCCCGGCTGGTCTCAGGCCGGAATCAGGTCGTTCGGGTTGAGGACGTACTTCTTGGCGGCGCCCTTGTCGAAGTCCTGATAGCCCTGCGGCGCCTCGTCGAGCGTGATCACGGTCGCGTTCACCGCGTCGGCGATGTGGGCCCGGTCGTTCAGGATCATCTGCATCAGCCCGTGGTGGTATCGCATCACCGGGCACTGTCCGGTCGTGAACGAATGCGACTTTGCCCAGGCCGTGCCGATGCTGAGCGAGAGTGAGCCCTTCCTCGCGGCCTCGTCCACGGCTCCGGGATCGCCGGTGACGTAGAGCCCGGGAATCCCGAGCTTCCCCGCCGCTTTGGTGACTTCCATAATGCTGTTGAGCACGGTGGCCGGTGCCTCCTCCTCGTGGCCGGAGCCATGCCCCCGGGCCTCGAAGCCGACCGCGTCGACCGACGCATCCACTACCGGGACGCCCAGGATCTGCTCGATCTGATCGTCCGGGTGCCCCTTGGTGATATCGACGGTCTCGCAGCCGAAGGAACGCGCCTGCTCGAGCCGCTCGGGGATGCGGTCGCCCACGATCACCGCCGCGGCGCCGAGCAGGTGCGCCGAGTATGCAGCGGCGAGGCCGACGGGCCCCGCGCCGGCGACGTACACGGTCGACCCCGGCCCGACGCCAGCCGTGTATGCGCCGTGGAAGCCCGTCGGGAAGATGTCGGACAGCATCGTCAGGTCAAGGATCTTCTCCAGGGCCTGGTCCTTGTCGGGGAACTTCAGGAGGTTCCAGTCCGCGTAGGGAACCATCACGTACTCCGCCTGCCCGCCGACCCAACCGCCCATGTCGACGTAGCCGTACGCGGAGCCCGGGCGGTCTGGGTTGACATTCAGGCAGACGCCGGTGTGGCCCTCCTTGCAATTGCGACACCGACCGCACGCGATGTTGAAGGGAACCGAGCAGAGATCACCGACCTCGATGAACTCGACGTCCGGGCCGGTTTCGATCACCTCGCCCGTGATCTCATGGCCGAGGACGAGGCCCGGCGGTGCCGTCGTGCGGCCGCGAACCATGTGCTGGTCGGAACCGCAGATGTTCGTCGAGACGATCCGCAGGATCGCCCCATGGGGTGTCTTCCGCCCCACGTTCGCGGGGTTGACTCCGGGCCCGTCCTTCAGCTCGAAGGTCGGGAAGTCGATGTCGTGGACCTCGACCTTGCCGGCCTCGATGTAGGCAACGCCTCTGTTGTCGGCCATGGTCTCCTCCTAGGGCTAGAACGCGGCGACGCCCGCTTCGGCGACTTCGTGATCCTGCTCGACGCTGCCACCGCTGACGCCGATGGCGCCAACGACGTCGTCGCCGGAGGTCAGCGGGATCCCCCCCGCGAAGATGATCAGCCGGCCCTGATTCGAGGCGTGGATCCCGAACAGCGGCTGGTTGGGCTGGCACAGCGGCGCCAGGTCCTTAGTCGACATGTCGAATGAGCGGGCCGTGTAGGCCTTGTTCTGGGCGATGTCGATCGAGCCCAGCCAGGCGCCGTCCATGCGCGCGAACGCGGTCAGATTATTGCCGTCGTTCACAACCGCGATGTTCATCGGCACGCCGATCTCATCGGCCTTCGCCCGAGCCGCATCGACCACGGCCTGTGCAGCATCCAGGGTCACGCTTTCCGCCACGAGTTCTCCTTCCGTGCGCTTGGTGGAACGTTGATCCTATTCCTCCTCCGGTCACTGATCATATGCCGCCCTCCGTCTCGTCGCTGACCGCGACGTTGACCGTCGCGCAGCGGCCGCACCGCACCCGGACCTTCTTCGTCATCTGCATCGGATGCATCGATTCAGCGAGCAGGTTGCCGCACTTGACGCACACGTAGTCGTCTGGGCCGTTGCCGCGGAACGCGGGCCGATCGGGATCCTCCTGGACCGCCGTGCCCGCTGCGAAGGGAACCTCCCCCTCGCGGATCTCGCGCATGACCACGCTCGCCATCGGCGTACGCCTAGAGGTCGCCGAGCTTCTGGGTGAAGTCGTTGATCAGCGCCTCCAGCACACCGGCGACCACACCTTCCCCCATCGAGGCCGCCTTGCCGGTGATCTGCGCCGTGGTATGAATCGTCCCGCCACCGTCGTTGAGCTGGAAGGCGACGTCGGCGTTCGCGTGTCCCTGCCCGCCCGCCTCCCTCGACTTCACTCGCAGCAGTGCCCGGTGGGCACCGGCGTCCTTCTCGGCGACCTCGACCGTTCCCACGAACTTCATCGACATCGCGCCCATCGCGACATCGATCTCGGCCTTCACCGAATCGTCCCCGGTCACTTCGAGGACGCGACCCCCCTCCACGCACGGGATCACTCGCTCGAGGTCCGTTACCGCCGCGAAGCTCTCGTCGATCGGCTTCGTCGCCGTGAACGAATGCTCCAGTTCAGTCGCCATGGGATCGCTCCTTCGCTCGGGTGCCTTCAAACCTGCTGGATATGCTCGCCGCGTGTCGCTTCCGGCCGGTACCCACCAACTCGGACCCGACAACGCCACGCTCTCGGTCCGGACGCGACGGGTCGGTGCAGCGGCGAAGGCGGGGCACGACCTCCTGTTCCGTGTCACCGCCTGGAACGCGACGCTCACGGTCGGCGAGGACCCCGACAGCGCGACGATCGAGCTGCATGCCGACGCCGGGTCGCTGCACGTCTTGGAGGGCACGGGAGGAATTCAGGCCCTCACCGACGATGACGCCGCCAGCATCCACCGAACGATCGACGACGAGGTGCTGAAGCGGGAGGACATCGAGTTTCGCTCGACTCGGGTCGAGGCCCGGGGCAACGGTGGCCGATTGCAGGTACAGGGGGAGCTGACGATCGTCGGGCGGACCAACCCGGTCGCGTTCGAGCTCGACCTCGCCGAGCACGGAGCTCTCACCGCGAGCGCCGTGGTCACCCAGACTGCGTGGGGGATGAAGCCGTACTCGACGCTGTTCGGAGCGCTCAAGGTCCACGACGACGTCGAGGTCGCGTTGGACGGGCGGCTCTAGCACGTCAATCCCGGTACACGGCCTGCGCGTCGAGCCCACCCTCCACCCCCGGCGGGAGGGGCCCGGTCCCGTGGGCATAGAGCGCGACGTCCTCGATCGTCTTCGCCGCCGGCCCATCGCTGCCGGAAGCCGACCAGCGCCCGTTGGACCACGTCACGCCATCCGCCTCCGTGTCGAGCGCCGCCGCCGCGAGGACTCGCCCCTTCTCGAGGATCCTGTCCGCCGCGGTCGCGACGGCGGCCTCGGTCCCGGCGGAGGGAGCAGTGTTGTACCCGTGCCCGACCCCGAAGCGGTCGGTGTCGGCCGGCACCACCTTGACGTCGAGCGCAGGCACGCCGAGCTTCGCGGCGACGAGCTCGGCGTATTCCGCCTCGTGTCCGTCGGCTTCGGTGGTCAGGCTCAGCACCATCTTGCCCGTCGGATGCACGCGCAGAAACACCGCTCGGTAGGCCTCGTCAGCCATCACTCACCGTCCTCGTCGCGATCGGCCTGGGATTCGCCCGCACGGCGCAGCCGTTCCTGGTGGGCCGTAAGGGCATTGTGCTCCTCGAGGTCGCAGAAGGCCGGCTGCGGTCCGCCGAGGGGATTCGGGGGCACAGCCGGCCGCCCGCAGCCCGGGTAGATGCATGTCTTCGCCTCAGCTTCCATCGATTCCCCACCCCGGCGTCGTCTTGCCTCTGCTCGGGCCATAGCCGCTCGGCATGGGTACGGAGCTCCCCACCGCGGGTGTGGCGCTCGCCCACGGCTCTTCCTCGCCCTCCTTCGCTCGCGCGCTGCCGGCGCGCAGGCCGGCGAGTCGCCGCGCGCCGCGGCCCCCGGAAGGCACGGCGATCGCCTCGACGACCTCGTCGAGCGCCCCGAGGCTGTGACCGCTGACGAGCGCATCGCAGTGCTCGAGCGCGGCGACCATGCCGGCCGCCTGGACTGAGAAGTCGCTCGCGCTCACCCGCGGGTTAACCCAGACGATCCGGTGGGCGAGGCGCGCAAGGCGCTCCATCTCACGGCCGACCAGCTTCGGGTCACCCCGCTCCCAGCCGTCGGAGAGGATCACGACCACGGCGCCGCGGGCCATGCCCCGCCGCCCATGCCGGTCGTTGAATTCCTTCAGCGCGTCCCCGATACGGGTCCCGCTCGACCAGTCCGGAGCGGCGGCCGCGGCGCGCTGAATCGCCGAGTCAGGCCGGCGAGAGCTCAGGGCGCGCGTGAGTCGCGTCAGCCGCGTCGCGAAGGCGAACGCCTCGGCCCGGGGGCCGCTTCCCGCCACACACGCCAGGAACTGGAGGTAGGCGCGCGCGTAGGGCTCCATCGAGCCCGAGATGTCGCAGAGCACCACCAGCCGGCGCCGGACGATGCGCCGCCGCCGCCGAGCGAGGTGGATCGCATCCCCGCCGGTGCGAAGGCTGGCGCGCAGGGTCCGGCGCAGGTCGACGCGGCGGCCGTGCCGCGCACGCTCGAAACGGCGCGCTCGCCGGACCGGCGTCGCCAGCTGGAGGCGGGACATCAGCCGGTACACCTCTGCCAGCTCGTCGGCGTCGAGGGCGTCGAAGCGCTTGCCGGCCAGCCGCTCCTCCGCGCTGGCGACGGCCCGCGGCACCTCGGCGCCGGCACGGTCTCTCCGATCGGCCGCACGTGACGGCGCGGATCCGACAGGGATGACACCGCGTTCCCGCGCCAACGCATGCGATGCCCCTCGCTCGTCCGTGCTCGGGCGCTCGTCGGCCGGCGCGGGTACGGCCTCGGCGTCCGTGGGCAGCGATCTCTTTGCCTGCGCTGCCCCGAAGATCGAGCGGAAGACCTGATCGAACGCCGCGGCGTGGGACTCGTCGGCGACGAACATCGAGCGCGCGGTCCAGTACAGCCGGCGGCGGCTCACCGGTCGCACGAGTGAGAGTGCGCGCGCGAAATGAGCGGCGCGTTCCGGGGTCACGGGCACGCCGACGTCGCGCAGCCGCTGGCCGAGGGCCCCCGCCAGTCGCGGCAGATCGAGGTGGATCGTCTCGACCCCGAACGCGGGCTCGGGCTGTGGAGCGGCCGCGTCAGCCATGCCCGGCCACGAGTTGCTCCAGGCCCCCGGCGCGGATCAGCTCCTGGTCCTCCTCGTACTTGAGGACCGACCCGAGCGTCCGGTCCACCGCCTCCGCATCCAGGCGCTCGATCCCGAGCACGTCCAGAGCGGCCAGCCAGTCGATCGCCTCCGCGATCCCGGGTGGCTTCTGCACGTCGCTGTCGCGCATCCGCGAGACGGCATCGGCCACCTGGACCGCGAGCGTCTCCGATGCGCCCTTGACGCGACGTCGCACGATCTCGACCTCGCGCTCCGGCGACGGGTAGTCGATCCAGCGATACAGGCACCGGCGCTTGACCGCATCGTGCAGGTCGCGGGTCCGGTTCGAGGTCAGCACGATGATCGGCGGGTTGCTGGCACGGATCGTGCCGAGCTCCGGGATCGTCACGGCCGCGCCCGCCAAGAGCTCGAGCAGGAACGCCTCGAAGTCGTCGTCCGCCCGATCGATCTCGTCGATGAGGAGCACGGCCGGACGCGGGCCGGGATGCTCGAGCGCGCGGAGCAGCGGTCGGCGAATCAGGTAGTCGGGGCCGAACAGCTTGTCCTCGTCGAGAGACTCCTCGCCCGACTCCGCGAGCCGGATGCTGAGCAGCTGCCGGGGATAGTTCCACTCGTAGAGTGCCTCGGCGGCGTCGATCCCCTCGTAGCACTGGAGCCGGACCAGAGGCGTTTCGAGCACGGCCGCGAGCGATAGCGCGGCCTCGGTCTTGCCGACGCCGGCTTCGCCCTCGAGCAACAGGGGCTGCGGCAGCCGGAGGCTCAGGAACATCGATGTCGCCAGGCCCTCGTCGACGAGATAGTCGACCGACGCCAGGCGGCGCGCCAGCGTCTCGACGTCCGGGACGAGCCGGCGGATCTCGTCGGCCGCGCTGGGCGCCGGGTCGTGCGATTGAGCGCCGCTCATCTGACCGCCAGCTCGTCCAGCACCGCTCGGTAGTCCTCAGGGGTGTCGACGTCGAGCGGGATCCGGCTCGCGACCGCCACCTCGGTGACGTCATCGGCGCGCTGCTCGAGCAAGCGCCACACCCCCTTGTCCCCATGGAGATCGGCGAGCGCGGCGAAGACGCCACGCCCGAACGCGATCGGGTGGCCGCGTCCGTCGTCGTACCGGCAGACCGCCAGCTGCGCCTGGCCACGACCGGCGAGCAGGACGTCGACGGTCTCCGCCGTCACGCCGGGCTGGTCGCCCAGCATGAGGACCAGCACATCGCAGCGTGGATCGACGACGGCGAGCGACGCGGCGATTGACGAGGAGCAGCCGGCTCCGTACGCCTCGTTGATCACGACGTCGGTGCCTGCGAGGTCCACGGTCTCGCGAACCTCGTCCGCGGACCCCCCGAGCGCCACGATCGTCTGCTGGAATCGGCACTCGCGGGCAACGCCCACGACGTGGTCCAGCAGCGTGCCGTCGCCGTAGGGGAGGAGCTGCTTCGGGCGCCCGAGCCGCGCGGAGCCGCCGGCGCCCAGCACCAGGCCGGTGACCAAGCGCTCCGCGTCAGCCGGCGAGGGAGGCATGCTCTCCCGCCTCGAACTTCGCCTTGCAGCCCGCGGAGCAGAAGTAGACGGTCTCACCGTCGCGCTGCACCGACGGCGTGCTGTCGACCGCTGCGACGGTCATCCCGCAAATCGGATCGACCGCCAGCGAGGATGGCGCGGCTCGAGGCTCCACCTCGGAGAGGTTCGATGCACCGTCGGCGGCGGCCGAGGCCGTGGCAGTCGGCGCCGCCGTCGTGGCTGCCCGCCGGCGCACCGACACGAGCTGCGCGAGGATCGAGACCGCTATCTCACCGGCCGTGTGCGACCCGATCGGCATCCCCGCCGGGACGTCGATCCGCTCGAGGAGTTCATCGGGCACGCCATCGGCTCGCAGATCCGCCATCACGCCGGCGCCGCGCCGGCCGCTGGCGACGAGTCCGACGTAGGGCACGTTCAGCTCGAGCCCGCGGCGCAGCGCGTGCAGCTCGTCGCGCCCGTGCGCAGCAACGATGAGCCCGAGATCGTCGTCAGCGGGCTCCGGCTCGTGGCCGTCGGAGAAGACGATGTCCAGACCGAGCTCCTGCCCGATTCGCGCCAGCGCGGCCGCGGTCGGGGTCTCTCCGACGACCACGACCCGGGGAGGTCTCGCGAGGGGCTCGAGGAAGATGTCGATCGCCCCGCCCGAGAGGCATGGGTTCCTGACCGTCACCACGCCCTCCTCGGGCGTGACCGCCCCGACCTCGGCCGAGGGCTGCTCCGGGTCGGGAAGAATCCGGAGGAGGACCGGATCGCCGCTCTCGAGCGCCGCCAGCGACTGGGCCTTGACGCTCTGCTCCGCGCAGGCACCGCCGACGAATCCCTCGATCGTGCCATCGGCGAGGATCAGGGCGACGCTGCCTGGGAGGACGCTGGTGGGATGCTGCGCGCGGACCACGGTCGCGGTCACGAACGGCTCGCGGGCGGCGGCGAGTTCCCGCGCTCGTCGCGACAGCTCGGGAGTGATCATTGCGGTGGCTCGGGCCGTCCCTGCATCGCGGCCCAGACTCGCGCCGGCGTGCACGGCATGTCGATGTGCGTGACGCCATGGGTCGAGCGCAGCGCATCGATCACGGCGTCGACGATCGCGGGCGGCGATCCGACGTTCGGCGACTCCCCGACCCCCTTCGCCCCGAGCGGGTGGTGGGGGCACGGGGTCACGGTCTCGCCGAGCTCGAAGTCGGGGCACTCGAGCGCGGTCGGGATCAGGTAGTCCATGAACGACGAGTTCAGGCAGTTCCCCTCCTCGTCGAATGAGATCAGCTCCATGAGCGCGATCCCGACGCCCTCCGCGAGGCCGCCGTGGATCTGGCCCTCCACCACCATTGGGTTGATCCGCACGCCGCAATCGTCGACCGCGATCAGGCGGCGAACCTTGACCTCGGCGGTGTCCGGGTCGATGTCGACGACGGCGATGTAGGCGCCGAATGGGTAGGTGAGGTTCGGCGGGTCGTAGATCACCTGGCCGTCTAGGCCGCCCTCCATGCCCTCGGGCAGCGGCTCGCCGCTGTAGGCGCGTTCCGCGATCTCCTCGATCATCGCGCCCTGCTCCGGGTCGCCCTTGACGTACCAGCGTCCCTTCTCCCAAACGAGGTCGTCGGGGCGCGCCTCGAGCATGGCCGCCGCGATCTGGCGAGCCTTGTCGCGGACCTTCCGGGAGACCACCGCGACGGCCGCACCGGAGACGGGGGTCGAGCGGCTGCCGTAGGTCCCGAGGCCGTAGGGCGAGCGGTCGGTATCGCCGTGCCGCACCTCGACGTCCTCCGGCGGGATGCCCAGCTCCTCGGCGACGATCTGCGCGAACGTCGTCTCGTGTCCCTGGCCCTGCGTCTGCGCGCTGATGCTGACCACGGCCTTGCCCGACGGATGCAGGCGGAGGTCGGCGCCGTCGTTCATCGACAGGCCGAGGATGTCCATGTGCTTGCGGGGCCCGGCGCCCACGCCCTCGGTGAAGAACGACACGCCGATTCCCATGAGCTCGCCGCGAGCGCGCTTCTCGGCCTGCTCTCGACGGAGGTCCTCGTACCCCGCCATCTCCATCGCGAGCTTCATCGCCTTCGCGTACTCACCCGAGTCGTACGTCCAGCCGGTGGCGGTCTCGTAGGGGAACTGCTCGGGCCGGATGAAGCTGCGCATCCGGATCTCGGTCGGATCGGCCCCGGTCTCGAGGGCGAGCGCGCTGACCATGCGCTCGACGAGATAGACGGCCTCCGTGATCCGGAAGGAGCAGCGGTACGCCACTCCGCCCGGGGCCTTGTTCGTGTACACGGCGCGGACCTTGACGTGGGCGGCGTCGAGGTCGTAGGAGCCACAGACGATGTGGAAGAAGCCGGCCGGGAACTTGGTCGGCTGGGCCGTGCTGTCGAAGGCGCCGTGGTCGGCGAGCGCGTCGACCCGCAGGCCGGTGATCTTGCCGTCCTTCGCGCAGATCTCGCCGTGCATGATGTAGTCGCGCGCGAAGCCCGTGGACAAGAGGTTCTCGGAGCGGTTCTCGACCCACTTGACCGGCGCACCGGCGACGATCGAGCCGGCGATCGCGCAGACGTAACCGGGGTAGATCGGCACCTTGTTGCCGAACCCGCCGCCGATGTCGTTGCAGCGGATCCGGATCATGTGCTCGGCGAGGCCGGCAACATGTGCATAGACCGTGCGATGCGCGTGCGGCGCCTGGTTGCCGTTGTAGACGTCGAGCTGGCCCGTGTCGGGATTGAAGTCCGCGATGATCCCGCAGGTCTCGAGCGGCGCCGGGTGGCAGCGGGGATAGATGATGTCGCGGGTGACGATCGTGTCGGCCTCGGCAAACGCGCGATCGGTGGCCTCCTCGTCACCGGCCTCCCAGAGTGGGCTCGCGAGGTTGTCGCTCTGACCCGTCTTGTCGTCGCGGATCAGGGGTGCGTCCGGGTCGAGCGCCTTGCGCGCGTTCACAACCGCGGGGAGGGGCTCGTACTCGACGTCGATCAAGGGCAGCGCGTCGTGCGCGGAGTAGTGGTCCGTCGCGAGCACGAAGGCGACCTCCTGGCCCTGGAACCGGACCTTGTCGCCCGCCAGGACGGCCTGGGTGTCGTAGGAGATCGTCGGCATCCATGCCAGCCCCAGCGTCTCCAGGTCCTTGGCGGTGATGACGGCGACCACGTTAGGTTGGGCGAGCGCCTGGGAGGTATCGATCGAGACGATGCTCGCGTGCGCGTACGGGCTGCGCAGGACAGCGCCGTGGAGCATCCCCGGCAGGTCGATGTCGTCCAGGTACCTGCCCTGCCCGCGGATGAAGCGCTGGTCCTCCTTCCGCTTCATGCGGCCGAAGCCGATCGGCGATGCGGGGCTGGGAATGTTCTCGACGGTTGCCATGCTCATGCCTCCTGTCTCGCGCCGGCCTCGTGCTCGGCTGCCCACCTGATTGCTGCGACGATGTTCTTGTAGCCCGTGCACCTGCAGATCGAGCCGGAGATCGCGGTTTTGATCTCCTCATCGCTCGGGTTCGGGTTCTCGTCCAGAAGCGCGCGGGCGGTCATCTCCATGCCGGGGGTGCAGAACCCGCATTGCAGCGCGTGGTGCTCGTGAAAGCCCTGCTGTACCGCGTCGAGGCGGCCATCGACCTCGAGCGACTCCACCGTGCGGACCTCGTGCCCGTCGCACATCGCCGCCAGCACCGTGCACGACTTCACCGGGCGCCCGTCCATCAGCACGACGCAGGCGCCGCAGTTCGACGTGTCGCACCCCCAATGCGTGCCCGTGAGGCCGAGCGTCTCGCGGAGGAAGTGCACGAGCAGCAGTCGCGGCTCGATCTCGTGGGAAACCCGCTCGCCGTTGACCGTCATCGAGACGTTCATGGTCAGGCCTCCCCCTCGAGCGCGCGCGCCGTCGCGCGGCCCAAGGCGCGCCGGGTCAGCACGCCCGCGAGATGGCGCTTGTAGTCGACCGGACCGCGACCGTCGGCCATCGGCGAGCAGTCGGCGGAGGCGATCTCGCCTGCCTCGGCGAACAGCTCCTCCGAGGGCGGATTTCCGCGCAGCCTCTCCTCGGCACGGCTGAGATGGACCGTCGTCATCCCGACGGCGCTGAGCGCGATCCCGGCGTCGGCGATCGCGCCGCCGTCGATCCACACCGCCGCCGACGACGCGGCGATCGCCCAGTCCCCGGCCCGCCGCTCGACCTTCTGGTGCGCGCTGCCGGCGCCCGAACGCACGGGCAGGCGGATCTCGGTCAGCAGCTCGCCGGCGCCGACGGCGGTCGTGTACGGGCCAACGTGAAAATCCTCCATCGCGACGACCCGCTTGCCCCCCGGTCCCCGGATCACCACCCGGGCCTTGGCCGCCGAGCACACCGCCGAGAGGTCCTCCGCGGCGTCCGCCTGGCAGAGGGAGCCGCCGATCGTGCCGCGGTTGCGGACGGTCGGGTCGGCGATCACGGCCTCGGCGTCGGCGAATATCGGGAAGCGCTCGGCGAGCAGCTCGGACTCGAGTAGGTCGACGTGCCTGGTGAGCGCCCCGATCCTGATCTCACCGTCGGCCTCGCGAATGTAGGCGAGCTCGTCGACCTCGTTGATGTCGACGAGGTGGGGAGGAGAGGCGAGCCGGAGCTTCATCATGGGCAGCAGGCTGTGCCCCCCGGCGATCACACGGGCCTGTGGGCCCCCGCGCGCGAGCGCCTCGACGGCACCCTCGACGCTGCTCGCACGCTCGTACTCGAATGGCGCGGGCGTCTGCAACCGCTACTCCTCCCCGTTCGACTGCCGTGTCGGAGGCCGCTTTCGCGGGGCACCGATGTCGTCCCGCTGCTCGTACTGCAGGGGAGCGTCGGTGCCGATGACCGGCGATCTCGGCAGCTCCTGCGGGCGCTCGTGACGGACGGAGGGATAGAGAAGCCGCGCCGCGAGGCTTCCACGCTCGACGTCCCTCAGCACCTCTCCCCCGGCCGGACTCGCCGCGGCGATCGGCGCCTCGCGGCCGAGACGCGCCAGCGTCAGGGTGCCCTTCGTGTACACCTCGCCGATCCGCGGCGCGTCGATCTCGGTGCTCTCCGGGTAGCCGCGTAACCCGGCCGCCGCGGCCCCTGGATAGAGGCCGTCGACGAGGCCGACCGCGTCCGTCAGCCCGGCCTTCTTCACGAGCAGGCCCTCGAGCAGATCCACCCCCGCGTCGAGCTGCTGATTGATGCCGCCGACGATGTCATTGACCGGCGCGCTCTTCTCGATGATCTCGCCGACTCCCGAGATGACCTCGTCGAGGCCGCCGGAGATCCTGCGCAGGGCCACGATCACCGAGACGAGGTAATAGACGAGCGCGAGCACGATCAACACGACCGCGACGATCATCACCACGGCCGGCGCGACGACGGCGACCACGGGCATACCTCCTACCCCTCCTCCGGATCGTCGACGATCACGTCGAGCGAGCCACCGTAATCCGCGACTCCGGCGACGGTGCGCCTGACCTGGTCGTCGGTCGTCACCAACAGCGCAGCGGCGTCGAGATCCTTCGATCCCGCCTGCGCGACGCTTGCGATCCTTCCCACCGTGGGGACGATGCTCTCCGCCGCCACGAGGACGCCGCGCAGGAGGTAGACGACCACCGGCAGCACCACGACGAGCAGGACAATGCTGCCGATCCACCAGAGGGTCACCGTGGCCTCCTCTCGGCGACGATGGCGGCCTTGCGAGCGATCCCCGGCAGCGCCGCGAGGATGATCTCGAACTGCTCGTTGATCGCCTTGACCGCGGGCCCGAGTGGACGCAGGTGCTTGGCCTCGACCTCGTCGAGTGCGGTCGCGAGGGTCGCCAGGCCGGTCGAGATCGACTCGAGGCGACGGCGGACGAGGATCAGCGCGACGGCGAGCACGGCGATGACCACGACCGCGAGCACGACGCTCAGCAGGATGTGGACATCGGTGGTGCTCATGCCTCCACCCGGTCTCCGAAGCCGTCGGTGAGCGCGTTCATGTAACCGTCCTGAACAACCGCCTCGTCCACAATCTCCGCGAGCACGGGGGCGGTCGCCTCGAGTTCCGGGATGTTCGCGGTGTTCGCGCCGACCTCGCCGGCCGTCTTCAGCAGTCCGTCGACCGATCGCTTGATTCGCTCGACCTGCATCAGCAGCACCGCCAGCAACGCCGCGACCACCAAGGCCGCGACCAGCCCGATGAGAAGGGCGATCGTCCAGTAGGTGGTGCCCGAGATCGCGATCAGGGTCATTTCCCGACCGCCACCTTCCGCAACGCGCGGGCGGCATGCAGAATCCTCACGCCCGAGTCGTTGATCCGCTCGATGCCACCGAGGTCCGAGGTCTGCCGGCGAACCGTCGCGACTCCCTCCTCGGCCGTTCGCGCCTGGCCGGCGATCCTGGTCGCCAGCGCCACGATGGTGATCACGATCACGGCCGCGACCGCGATCACGACGACCCCGAGGGCGATCCCGACCACCCAGCCCGTCGACGCGGCGGTCAGCATGGAGAGCTCTCGAACGGACTGCGCCGGATCGCCATCACCTGCTCGTTTAGCAATGCTCTCCTCCGCCGCCAACCCTAGCAACGAAGCACTGTGCGGCAGTGGCGCTGGGGCTGGGTGGGCACCGAATACTGCTTCCACGGTGTCGTGCCGCGTTCGGGTCTGGGCTCGGCGCCGATAACGCTTCAACGGCGAGCGGCGAGGAGGGCGACTCGGCGCCGGATAACTCTTCAACGGCAAGCCCCCGGCGCACGGTTGAAGAGTTACACCCTCTCAGGGGGGTGTAAGTCTTCAACCGATGGCGGGCCACTCCGCGGGTGAAGAGTTATCTGAGATCGCGCTGGACTCCCCAGGCAGCCGTGGCATCGGTCGGCGGGCGGCTGCCCTGGGGTGCCGAGGTTTGGACCACCCCCACCGAGCTCGCAAGCGCCCGCCCGGCGCCGGACGCTAGCCTGAGGCGGGAGCAGACGTGAGCGCCTTGTCGAGTTCCGAGCGGATCGCGGTGGAGTGGCTACGCGAAGGGCGGCGAGTCGTGAGCGCTGCGCTCGTCGAGCGCATCGGATCGGCGCCGCTCGATCCCGGTGCGCAGATGCTGATCGACGATCGCGGCAACATCGAGGGGTCGGTCACCGGCGGTTGCGTGGAGGCGGCGCTGGTCGAGGAGGCGCAGCGGATCCTCGGGGGCGGGGAGCCCAGGGTCGTGACCTATGGGGTCTCCGACGAGGAGGCGCTCGGGGTCGGCCTCATGTGCGGGGGGACGGTCCGCGTGTTCGTGCACGAATACGCGGACCAGGCGCTGGACCCGCTCGGCGCGGTCGCCGCCGCGCTCGCCGACGACCAGCCGGTGGCCAGGGCCACGCTGCTCGACGGTGATCGTCCCGGGGCGTCGATCTCGATCCTCGCCGACCGGGTCATCGGCACCCTCGGGATCACCGAGCTGCTCGATCGGGCCGTCGTCCGGGACGCGCGCGGCCAGCTCGACGAGGGGGTTTCGCGGATCCGGCGCTACGGCGCCGGCGGAGAGGTGATGGGCTCGGAGCTGGCGGTCTACATCCAGGCCTTCGCGAGCCAGCCCAGGATGCTGATCTTCGGCGCGATCGACTTCTCCGCGGAGATGGCGAAGGTGGCCAGCGACATCGGCTACCGGGTCACCATCTGCGACGCCCGCGAGCCGTTCGCCAGGAGCCCGCGCTTCTCACGGAACGCCGAGGTCGTCGTCGACTGGCCGGACCGGCACCTGGAGGGCCAGGAGCTCGGGCCGCGGGACGTCGTGCTGGTGTTCACGCACGATCCGAAGTTCGACGAGCCCGCGTTGACGGCGGCGCTTGCCACCGCGGCGGGGTACATCGGCGCCCTCGGCAGCCGCCGCACGCAGGAGCGCCGCGTCGAGCGGCTGCGCGATGCCGGTCTCGACGAGGAGTCGATCGCGAGGATCCACGCGCCCTGCGGGCTCGACGTCGGCGCGCGCACGCCGTCGGAGACGGCGATCTCGGTCCTCGCCGAGGTGATCGCGGTGCGGACCGGCCGAGCCGGCGAGAGCCTGCGCGAGACGACCGGCCCGATCCACGCCGAGACAGCCCCTGACGCGGGTGCCGTCTGAGCGTCAGGTCGTCGCGAGCATGACGTCCGAGGCCTTGATCACGGCAATCACCTCGTCGCCCTCGCTGAGGGCGAGCTCTTCGACGGCTTCGGCGGTGATCGAGGAGACGACGCGCTGGCCCGACACGTCGAGCTCGACCTTGGCGGACACCGGCCCCATGGTGACGCCACGGACCGTCCCGCGGAGCTGATTTCGAGCGCTGAGCTTCATGTTGGCCTCCTGATCCGGGGTCATGGACGGCAATCGGATGGCCAAGACTCCCAGAAGACGTCCGCGACTGGCCTCAGGTGCCCGCCTCAAGTACTTGCCGGGCGGCGCGCTGTCCGCTTCGGAGCGCCCCCTCCATGAGCCCGTGCCAATCGCCCGCCGTGTGCTCGCCCGCGAAGTGGAGCGGTCCGATCGGCGTCGACAGCTCTTCGTCCCGGAGGGGAGACGAGCGGCTCCGGGCCGAATAGGAGCCGCGGACCCAGGGATCGTCGTGCCAGGTCGAAAGCAGCGTCGCTTCGGGGTTCAGCTCCAGCTCGGGACGCAGCGCGGCGAGCTCCTCGATCCATCCGGTCGGCGGTGCGGAACCGGCGAGCTCGCCGACCGCGCCGGTCGTTCCGGCGTAAGCGGTTACGAAGGGGGCCGGCTCGCCGCTCGAGTCGAGCTGGGTGTAGGACCAGAAGCGGCGGCGCACCGACATGATCGCGCTCGGCGGGCTCGGGCCACGGAGGGCGACGAAGAGCTTCGCGTTCTGCCCGTAGCGCACCGATGCGAGCGCCTCGGCCGTCGGCCCACGAAGTCGCGGCTCGAAACTGATCTCACTCAGAGGGGCCGTCGGTATCGCGATCACGGCGGCATCGGCCTCGAGCTCGCCGGCGTCGGTCCCGACGGTGACCCCGTCGCCTCCCCACCGCACCCGCCGCACCGGCGAGGAGAGATGGATCGCCCCGCCGAGCTCGAGCGCAAGCGCACGCGCGAGCCCCGCGTTGCCGCCCTCGACGGTGTAGCTGTGGAAATCGCCGAAGGTCGCCGCACCCTCGCTGAGCACCTCCGGGCGCAGGTCGTCGGCCGGATGGCCCATGGAGACCTCGATGCGGGCTCGGATCAGGGCCGCCATGCGCGGCTCGAGCGCCAGCCCGTCGATCGCCTCGGCCACGGTCTCGGCCCCGGGCACGCTCTCTCCGGCGGAGATCCGGTCGAAGACGGCGTCGAGCTCAGGCCCGGGAACCGCCTCGGCGCCCCGCGGCGCCCGGCGGCCGTACGGCGTGCCCTTGCGGACCAAGGGGAGGTCGAAGCGCTTGGCGAGCGACTCGACGGTGGTGTTCTGAGGCAGGATGAATTCGGCGCCCCGCTCCACCATGCCGCCGGCGAACGGCACCGACCAGACCCTGCCGCCGACCCGGTCGCGCGCCTCGAGGACGGTCACCTCGCTTCCCTGTTCACGCAACGCGTCCGCCGCCGCCAGCCCGGCGAACCCGGCTCCCACGACCACGACCTTCGGCATCGAGCACATTCACGCAGATCGAGCCCCGGGTGGGAAGGCCGGGATACTCTCGACGCGAATTGATCGACGCACCGAGCACCGGCGTGGCGCGGATCGGTGGAGGCGCTCCGCGACTACAAGCCTTGATCCGATGAGGGTGCCTTCAGCGCGGGACGCCGACGAGCTGGTTGCCGCCGTGCGCGGCGAGGGCATTCGCGATTCCAGCCTGCTCGCTGCGATCGGTGAGGTGTCGCGCGCCGACTTCGTGCCCCCTGCGCTCGTCGACCGTGCTCACCTCGATACCCCGTTGCCGATCGATCATCAGCAGGTGACGACGCAGCCATCGCTCGTCGGCCGGATGGTGGAGGCGCTCGAGCTGACCGGCCGAGAGCGCGTGCTTGAGGTTGGCACGGGATTTGGCTGGCAGACGGCGCTCCTCGCGCGACTCGCCGCTCGGGTGTGCAGCATCGAGCGCTGGCCCGACCTGGCCGAGCAGGCCCGGACGCGCCTGAGCCGAGTCGGTATCGAGAACGCCGAGGTGGCGGTCGGCGACGGCACCGAGGGAGTCCCCGACCACGCGCCGTACGACGCGGTCATCGTCTGCGCGGCATTCACATCCGTGCCGGCTCCCCTGGCGTCCCAGGTCGCGAGTGGCGGCCGCCTCGTTCAGCCGCTCGGCCGCGGCGGTGCTGAGGAGGTGGTGCTGTTCGGCAAGCCCGGAGCCGAGCTCGAGCGACGGCGCACGATCACCGGCGCCCACTTCGTCCGCCTGTGCGGCCGCCATGGCTTTCCCGATGAGGCTCGCGCTCGCGGGTGACACGATGCTCGGGCGGAAGGTCGCCGAGCGGCTATGCGAGGCCGGTCCCGAATCGCTCTTCGCGCCCGAGGTGGTCGAGGCGGCGCGCGATGCCGACCTCCTGATCGTCAACCTCGAGTGCTGCATCTCGGAGCGGGGCGCACCGGCTCCGAACCGCGTCTTTCACTTCCGTGCCCCGCCCGTCGCCGCGGAGGCCCTGGCGCACCTGGGCGTTGACTGCGTCACCCTCGCCAACAACCACGCGCTCGACTACGGGCCGGCGGCGCTGACCGACACGCTGGAGCACCTGCACGCCGCCGGGATTGGCGCGATCGGCGCGGGAGCGAACGAGGACGACGCCCGCGCCACGCTGCGGCTCGAGGCGAGCGGGGAGCGGCTGCGAGCCGTCGCCTTCTCGGACCACCCCGCCGAGTACGCCGCCCGGCCGGATCGTGCCGGCATTGCCCACGCGGACCTGTCGCGAGGGAAGCTGCCCGACTGGCTGGTGGAGTCCGTCCAGCCAGGCGATGCCGAGCCGGTCCTCGTCTGCGCGCACTGGGGGCCGAACATGACCCAGGTGCCGGTTCGTGAGGTCCGGCGCGCCGCCGAGGCGCTCGAGGAGACAGGTGTCGCGTTGGTCGCGGGGCATTCCGCGCACGTCTTTCACGGCGTCGCGGGGCGCGTGCTCTTCGACCTGGGCGACTTCGTCGACGACTACCGCGTCGAACCGCGTCTACGTAACGACCTCGGCCTCCTGTGGTTCGTCGAGATGGGCGGAGCCGACCTCGTCCGCATCGAGGCGCTGCCGCTGAAGCTGGACTACTGCCACACCCGGGTGGCGCGGGGGCGGGACCGCGAATGGATCGAGGCCCGGCTCCTGAGAGCGTGCGCCGAGCTCGGCACCCAAGCCGAGCGACGGGACGGACGCCTAGTGATCGAGCCGTAGGCTAGGGAAGGAGCGGCGCGGTTCCCCAGTCGGGCCACAGGAGGCCGGGGTTCGACTGGCCCGTGTCGATCATGTGCTCGCCGATGCCGTCCGTCCTGATCGAGAAGAGATCCACGCAGCATTCGTCCGGGTAGTTGCGATCGCTCATGAACGCGATGCGGTTGCCCTGCGGCGAGTAGCTCGGCTGGAAGTCGTTCTGCGGGAAGCGGTCAGCGGTGAGCCGCTGGATGTCGGACCCGTCTGGCTTCATCGTGAAGAGACTGGAGCCGCTGCGGGCGCCGTTGTTCTCGAAGGCGATCCGAAAACCGCTCGGCGCCCAGTCCGGGTTTGCCGCCTCCAGATAAGGCGGGGTGACCGCGTGACGATTTTTTCCGTCGAGCTTCATGACGAAGATCCGCGCTTGGAGCCCGCCGCCGAAGAAGCGGGAATACGCGATCCGCTTGCCGTTCGGGGAGATCGAGAGGTCGAAGTCCACCGCCTCGTCCTTGGGGGGTTCGATGTAACGGGTCAGCGCTCGCTTGTGCGTGCCGTCGGCGCGCATCCTCCAGATCGCGCAGACGCCGTCGTGCGGCTTGCAGCGCGTGAAGACGATCTGGGCCGCATTCGGCGTGAACTTGGGCGTGTAGTCGCGAAACCCCTTGGCGTCGTTTGCGACTCGGCGCTTGTTGCTGCCGTCGGCGTTCATGATCCAGATCCGTGAGTCGTTTTCCCCGAAGTCCTTGTCCGCCCGGTACTTGCTGAACAGGATCCGGGCGCCATTCGGAGACCAGGAGGGATGGTCGGCGATGTGCTTGGAGTTCGTGTGCGTGAGCTGTCTGAGCGCGCTGCCATCCGGGTTGACGGCATAGATCTGTCCGCTCATATAGTCGGAGTAGGCGATCCGCCCGTTCGGGCCGGGGAAGGTCGCCGACGCCGGAGCTGCCCCGGCCACGAGGATCACCGCGACTACCCCGAGGAGGGTCCCCAGGAACGGGAGCCTGCGCCGCACCGTGATCACCCTCCCGGCCCCCAGTCGGTGAGGAAGGTGTTCGCCTTTCGGGTCACCACGCGATCGAAGTGAGACCCGTCGGAGCGCAGGGTTGAGAAGTGGCGACACGGCGAGTTCGCGCATCCCCGGCTGAAGAACGTGACGATCCTCCGGCCGTTGGGGGAATAGCTCCCGAACGCCGCGTCCACCCCCTGGCGTACGTGAGTGAGCTTCTTGGTGCCGCTTCCGTCGGGGCGGACCGTCCAGAGGTTCGAGTGGGGCAGGCAGCAGTTATCGGAGAACAGGATCCGGTGCCCGCTGGGCGCCCAGTCAGGCCAGAACCCGCGCAGCTTGGGGCGGGTCAAGCGCTCCAGCCCCGTGCCGTTCGCGTTCATCACCCAGACCGCCGACTGCAGCCCGCCGCGGTCGCTGCTGAACGCGATCCTCCTGCCGTTCGGGGAGTAGTTGGCGCGGACGTTCGACCAGTGGCCGGAGCCGAGCAGCGTCTTGACGTGAGTGCCGTTCGCATTCATCACGTCGATGTCGCAGTAGACGATGAAGCCCGGGCCGAACGGCTCGCCGCAGTGGCTGAACAGGATCCTCTTGCCGTCAGGCGACCAGCTCGGCTGAAAGTCCTCGAAACCACTCTGGTCGGTGAGCTGGGTCTTCCCGCTTCCGTTCGCGTTCATCACCCAGATGTGAAAGTCGCCGGACTGGTTGCTCTCGTAAACGATCCTCTCGCCGTCGGGCGACCAGTCGGGCGACCCGGCGCTCTTGCCGGCGGCGACGTGGGTGAGCTGCTTCAGCCCGCTGCCGTTCGGGTTGATGGTGAAGACCTGCGAGTGGATCGAGAGATCACCCGCCTCGCCCCCGATCGGCGGTACGAGGTCGCCCTGCGAGAAGGCGATCCGCCCGTTGCTCCCGGAGAACGTCCCCTGGGCCGGGGCCGCGAAGAGGACGCAGATGAGAGCGAAAACGGCCGCGGGAATCAGGACGGACGCGGCCTTCGATGTGACGGCTCCACGCCCGGGATGCGCCGGCGCAGGCCGGCGTCCTGCCCCCCTGTCGAACGCGAACGAGATGCCCGACCCTACACCGGGCGTGGGGCCCGAGTCAATGCGCGGGGTCCGGGGGCGTGATTTGATCATGCCCCCACCCGGACGCGTGGATCGCCCGGGCGAGACCAGGAGGACCACTTGAACGAAACACTGGATCATCTGCAGCTGAAGGAGGCGGGCGCCTGGCTGACCGAGGGCGCGCCCGATGGAGCGATCCCGGACCAGCCGATGTCGCCGATCGCCGCGATGCGCCTCGTGCAACAGGAGCTCACGGTCGAGGGAATCCCGGAGCGCAACCTGGCCACCTTCGTGACCACGTTCATGGAGCCGGAGGCGCGAGTCGTGATCGACGAGAACCTCCACCGCAACTTCATCGACCACGCCGAGTACCCGCAGACGTTCGAGATCCAGCAACGCTGCATCAGAATGCTGGCCGAGCTGTTCCACGCGCCGGGTGAGACCACCGGGACGAGCACCCAGGGCTCCTCGGAGGCGATCATGCTCGGCGCCCTGTCGTTGAAGTGGAAATGGCGCCAGCGCCGCGAGGCCGACGGCAAGCCGACCGATAAACCGAACCTCGTCTTCGGTGGCGATGTCCACGTCGTCTGGGAGAAGTTCTGTCGCTACTTCGACGTCGAGCCGCGGATCGTGCCGCTCAGGCCGGGCAAGTACACGATCGGTCCCGAGGACATCGAGCCGCACGTGGACGAGAACACGATCGGCGTCGCCGCGGTCGTCGGCACCACCTTCACCGGCCACGCCGACGACGTCGTCGGCATGAACGACTTCCTGGTCGAGTTAAAGGACAAGCGGGGCCTCGACGTGCCGCTCCACATCGACGGCGCCTCGGGAGCCTTCGTCTGGCCGTTCCTCTATCCGCACTCCGAATGGGATTTCCGCCTCGAGCAGGTGCGCTCGATCAACGCCTCCGGCCACAAGTTCGGCCTCGTCTACCCCGGAATCGGGTGGCTCGTCTTCCGCGAGAAGGCCGACCTCGCCGAGGACCTGGTCTTCTATGAGAACTACCTCGGGAAGACCGACGCCACCTTCACGCTCAACTTCTCGACCGGGTCGTCGATGGTGATCGCCCAGTACTACAACTTCGTCCGCTTCGGCAAGCCCGGCTATCGCTGGGTGATGGAGGTGATGCAGGAGAACGCGAGGTCGCTCGCCCGCGACATCGAGGCGACGGGCCAGTTCCAGATCATCGGCGCCGACGAGGAGACGCTGCCGCTGGTGGCGTTCAACCTCGCCGACGAACACCCCTACGACGAGTTCGACGTCGCCTTTCAGCTCGGCGCCCAGCGCGGGTGGATGGTCCCGGCCTACACGATGCCGCCGAACGCCGAGGACGTGAAGATGATGCGCGCGCTCGTGAAGCTGAACCTGAACCGAGGCCTCGTGAACACGCTCGCGGACGACCTCTCGACCGCGATCGAGACGCTCGAGAAGCGGGGGCCGGTGAGCGAGAACGAGCGCATGCGAGTCAACACCAACGTCAGCCACTAGGGTCGATACGACCCCTGGTCGTCCGACCCCACCTGCGGCGTCACCCGGCCTTCGCCTGAGGACCCCCTGATCGCGGTATCGTCGCGATGTATCAGATGAACGCCGGGGGCGATGGGCGGCGCGCGCCACAGGATGCGCGTGTCTCCGCAGCCCCGGGGAGGTGAGGATGAATGACACGTGAGATCGCGCTCTACACCCTGGAGGGGGTCCAGGACGCGGACGTCTCGACTCACTACTTCAGCACCGCCGACGGCCTGGGCCTGAGCATGCTTCGCTTCACCCGCGGCGGCGACGGCGACGCCGTGCTGGTCATCCATGGCCTGACGACCTCGACCGACATGTTCATCATGCCCGAGCACCGCAACCTCGTCACGTGCCTGCTCGACGAGGGCTATGACGTTTGGTGCCTCGACTTCCGGATGAGCAACCGGCACAGCTACAACCTCGGCTATCACCGGTACACGCTCGACGACATCGCCCTCTACGACTACCCGCCGGCGATCGAGCTCGTGCGGAGCCACATCGGCGACCGCCCGCTCCACGTGATCTCCCACTGCCTGGGGTCCGCCTCGTTCACCATGAGCCTGTTCGGGAGGGCGGTCGACGGGATCTCGAGCGTCGTCGCCAACAGCGTCGCACTGACGCCCAGGGTGCCGGCCTGGTCGCGAGCGAAGATCGCGGTCGCACCCCGGCTGATCGAGCTCTGCGGGTTCCAGTATGTGAACCCTCGCTGGAGCAAGGACCCTTGGCTGACCCCGGGCAAGGCGTTCTCGAAGGTCGTTTCGCTCTTTCACCGCGAGTGCGACGTGCCCGCCTGTCACATGCTGAGCCTCATGTGGGGAACCGGGTGGCCGGCCCTGTACAGCCACGAGAACCTCGACGAGCGCACGCACAGGCGCGGCGGCGACCTGTACGGCGCGACCAGCATGCACTACTTCCGGCACGTGCGGAAGATGATTCGCGCGGACAACACGGCCGTGAAGTACGCGCCCGGCGATGCGCGCTACGCGCCGCTACCGGACAACTACTTCGAGCACGCCCGCCAGATCGAGACCCCGGTGCTGTTCACGACCGGCGAGACGAACCACGTCTTCACCGATTCCAACGTCGAGTGTCACCGACGGCTTCACGCGCTCGGCTGCACCCAGCACGAGCTCAAGGTGTTCCCGGGGTATGGCCACCAGGACCCCTTCATGGGCAAGGACGTGGCCCGTGACGTGTTCCCGCACCTGCTCGACTTCATGAGCAGGCACCGCGAGGGGGCGCCTTCGAGCGTCAGCGGCGACGGCCGGCCCGCGGCGAGGAAGACCCCCAGCGCCTCACCGACCCCGGCGGCCTGACTCGACGTCAGCCCGCCCGCCGCTGCCTGCAGGGCGCGGTTCCCTTCGGCGCTCAGCCCTTGCGCCCGTACACCTCCCAGAGCTTGCCGGCGAACAGCCCTCCGAAGCGAGAGATCGCGTCGACCCGTCCCGGGGGTTTGGTACGGAACGTCGTGAGCTGGTGCGCGAAGTCGAGCGGCATGATGTGGAGGACGCCTGAGGCGATCCGCTCGGCCTCCTCGTCCTGATCGGCCTGGACGTGCCCCGCCAGCACCCGGGTGAAGAGGGTCGAGGTATCGCCCCAGATGCTGTCGATGCCCGGGTCGTCCTCGACGACCTTGAACCCGGTCAGCGTCAGGGGGTGGCCGTTCGCATCGGCGAAGTGAAGCCGGTAGAGCATTCGCTTGCGGTGCGGGTCGCGGTCCTTGTCGACGAACAGGTTGAAGTCACCGCGTTCCACCGGCAGCTCGCCGCCGAGGGCATCCGCGCGCACATAGCCCTCGGTGCGCGCGAGGTGGTTGGGATCGGAGATGAATCGATCGAGGTCGTCGGCGGTGATCGTCAGATGGAACATGAGCCCGGTCCTGCTGTCGCGGCCGGCGCGGAATCCGCGGTCGAAGTCGTTCTCGCCGAAGGTGACGAAGCCCTTCATCTCCTCCGTGAACGACACCGCGGTCGCGCCCGGGCCCACCGGAGCGGCGGGCTCTTCGCGGGTGGGCTCCGCCGCCCTCGGGCGCTCGGTGGGCGTTGCGGGTCGGTCCTCGAGCAGCGCGTCGGCGAAGCGATCGGCGAGGGCGGCGATCGTCAAGCTCGGATTGGGCCCGACCGGCCCAGGCATCACCGAGCCGTCGGCCACGTGCAGGCCCGGGTAGTTGAACACCTCGCCGTTCGCATCGACGACGCCCTCGTCCTCCGTCCGCCCCATCGGACAGCCGCCGAGGGCGTGCACGGTGATCACCCGGTTCAGGTACCAGAGCAAATTGTCGTTGAAGGTCGCGCCGAGCCGATTCGCGATCTCGCGCGACTCCGCTCGGAGTCGGTCGAAGTACTCCTTCGAGGCGCCGTGCTTGCGCCAGTCGACCTGGAGGCGCCCGTCCTCGAGCGCCATCCGCCCGTCGGGGATGTCCCTTCCCATCCCCAGCAGTGGCAACACTCCGGCCGCGAGCCCGCAGTCGCCGAACATTGTCGAGATCTCGGCGCTCAGATTGGTGTCGATGTCGCGCCGGAGCACGCGGTTGACGAGGCGCGCGATCAGCTTCGGCGCGATGCGTTCGAGAACCGACGGCTGATCGAGTGCCTGCAGGACCCAGTTGCCGAACTCCGGAAAGCCCGCGTCCTCGATGTAGAAGCCGCGCCCCTGCCCCCCGTCGAGCGCGTCGGCCACGCGAACCGCGCTCGTTATCACCGGCCCGCGACCCGGCTCGATGACGGCCGGCTTGCCCGCGCCGTCCCCGGCTCGCTCGGTGCAGCGGACGGCGAACGTGAGCAGATCGCCGTTGCCGCAGAAGCGGGTCCCCAGGCGATCGCTGAGCCCGGGGAAGGCGGCGCGGTTGCTGAGGAGCAGGTACGTCGTGCCGAGGGTGCCGGCCGAGAGCACGAGTCGGTCGCACGTGACCGTGTGCAGCGGGAGCTCCCGGGTGGCGGTCGGATGGCCCTCTCTCTCCGCGGAATGCTCAACGTAGTGAACTGCGTAGCCACCGCCCTCGCGAGGCTCGAATGAGCGCACCTCGTGGCGGGTGCGGATGTCCGCCCCCGCGTGCCACGCGGCCGTGAGGTAGTTGTAATCCAGCGTGTTCTTGGCGCCGTAGTTGCAGCCGACGTCGCATTCGCCCACGAGCCGACACGTGTCGCGCGTGCGCCCGTGGATGTTGGGGCGCGTCTCGCGGATCGGCTCTCCGGGCACCGGGGGCGCTCCGGGCTCGGGCGCGAAGGTCACCGCCAGCTTCGGGAGGAACCAGTCGAGGCCACCCTCCTTTGCGGCCGCCTCGAAGGCGCGGGTCTTCGGGGTGGCGTCGTAGGGCGGTTGGTCGTAGGGGTAGGGCTGGGCGTCGAGCATCTTCTCGGCGCGGTCATAGTGCGGGTCGAGCTCGGCGCGGGTGACCGGCCAGTACTCGTAGCCCCCGCCGTTCAGGTCCTCGCGCACGAACCAGCGCTCGTCCTTGCGGATCATGACGTTCGCGTAGATCAGCGATCCGCCGCCGAGCCCGCTCGAGACGAGCGCCTCGAGTCCCGCGAACGACCACAGGTCGAACATGCCGTGGAGGCCCTCGCTCGGGTCCCAGAGGTTGTTCTTAAGCCCGAGCGGGCTGCGCGGAAAGGACCCGGGGGGATAGGCCTTGCCGCGCTCGAGGACGAGCGTACGGCGCCCCGCCTCGGCGAGCCGGCATGCGGTGACCGCCCCGCCAAAGCCCGATCCGACGACTACTGCGTCGAAGTGCTCGTTCTCGGTGCCCAAGAGTCTCTGCGTAGTCGTACCAGTCGCCCCAGCGCCGTGCAAGCGACGGGGGACAGCCGGTCCCGCTTGCGCCCCGGCCCCGGCGGAAGTAGGGTCGCGAAGATGCCCGCAACCGGTGCTGCTCCGAACTCCCGCGAGTCGCTCAGGGGCGCGGGATGGGTCTGCCCGCCGGGGCGTTTCGAGGCATTCGTTCCGCCCAAGCGCCCGCTTTCATGGCTGCAGCCGCGGATGCTGTGGGACGCCCGCAACGATGTCGTCGCGAGGCGGCTGGGAGACCCGGTCAACGACCTCCGTCGGGCCTGGATGCGCGCGGTCGAGCAGGCCGCGGACGGCGACGGCGACCCCCGCCTGATCGATCGGACCGGCAACGGGGACGTCTCGTTCATGGTGATCGGCGACCCCGGGGAGGGCGACGCATCGCAATGGGCCACGGTTCCGCCGCTTGAGGCGACGTGGGAAGGCACAGCGTTCGCCGTGATCATGAGTGACGTCATCTACCCGGCGGGAAACGCGAACGAGTACGAGGAGAAGTTCTATCGCCCGTATCGCGAGTACCCGTCCCCGATCTATGCGATCCCGGGCAATCACGACTGGTACGACGAGCTGCGCGGCTTCATGTACCACCTCTGCGGCGTCGAGGACATTGCGTCGCCGGATTTCACCTACTCCCGCGAGCAGCCGGCCTGGAAGCGGACGGTCCACCGGCTGCTATGGCGGCGCCCGGACCGTCCGAACCCCGCGCAGGCGGCCGTCCGTTCCTCCTGGCGGCCCCTTCCCGGCCAGCGCTCGGGCCAGCGCTCGCCCTACTGGGTGATCGACCTCGACCCGGTGCGGATCGTCGGGATCGACACCGGGATCCTCGGTGGCCTCGATCGCGACCAGGGCGCGTGGCTCCGCGAGGTCTCCCGTGATCCGGGTCGAGCGAAGATCCTCCTCACGGGAAAGCCGCTCTATGTCGACGGCGAGTATCACCCCGGCTCGATCGAGGGCGGCGGAACGGTCGACGAGATCGTGCGCGATCCCGAGTCCGGCTACATCGCGGCGATCGGTGGTGACATCCACAATTACCAGCGCTATCCCACCCAGCTCGAGGACGGGCGAACGCTCCAGTACCTGGTCGCCGGGGGTGGTGGTGCGTTCATGCATCCGACCCACGACATCCCGCGGGTTCGCCTGCCGGGAGTCGACGAGGACGACTTCGTCTGCTATCCCCGTCGCGGCGACTCGCTGGCACTGTTCAGCCGCCTTTATGACCGCAAGCTCGCGCTCGGTCGAGGCTACTTCGAGATCTCGCCGGACGAGGCGGCCTCCTACCTGGGGAAGCGGCTCGGCATCGAGCCCCAGCGCCCCCGCGATGCCGTCGTCATCAGCGATCGCGCTCGCCGCGCCGCCGAGCACATCCTCCCCCTCCCGGGCCGGGCGCGGGGGCCGCTACATCCCCTGTTCGCGCTCTGGTTCGACATCAACGAGCCACCGATGTTCAAGAGCTTCCTGCGGGTGGACGCAAGCAGCGACCGGATCCGCATCCGCTGCTTTGCCGCCACGGGCTGCCGCGACCAGGAGAACAATCCTCCGGTCGAGGACGAGCTCGTCGCCGAGCGAGGTCCCGAGGGTGGCTGGACCTGGCTCGAGGCGGGCGGGTGAAATCAAGCGGGGCGCTTTAGGTCCCGCCGCCGCCGCCGCAACCTCCGCTTGCGGGCACGCGGCTTCGGCTGCGGAAAGCAGGTGATGCCGACGATCGAATCGCGCAGCAATCCAGCTACGGGCACATCGCGGGGCCTCATCGGTCAAGGAAGCTACGCCGGCCGACGTCGGCAGTCAAACCGGGTTGGCCGGCTTCGCCTCGCGCCGTTCTACGGCCAACCGGCCCCGCGTGCCGGCGCCGACGCGGTCAGTAGCCGGCCGGTGCGCGGCCCGTTCGTCAGCCGAGCGATGTTGTCGGCGGGGCTGTCGCCCATGCGCCAGTCCGCCGCGAGCATGAAGAGCGTTCGCCCGTCCTCACCCCCGAGCATGCAGGCGAAACAGGGGCTGTCGAGCCGGACACGTTCGAGCACCTCACCCCCATCGCGGACTCGGCCCATGAGGTTGTCGCCCATCCGACCGACACCGGTCCAGATGGCGCCGTCGGCGTCCATGCAGATCCCGTCGGGCCCAACGCCGTCCGCCCACACCCGCCGGTTCGAGAGGGCTCCGTCCTCGGCGATGTCGAATGCCGTCAGGCGTGCGGCGAACGATTCCGCGACGATCAGCGTCGAGTTGTCGGGCGTGACGACCATGCCGTTCGGGAACGCGATCCCATCGGCCACTTGGCGTACCGAGCCATCGGGCGTGACGAGCGCGATGATCCCGGGGGCCTCGCCCTCAGCGGGCGCGAAATCGCAGCCTCCGTTGACGTATATGTTGCCGCGGCTGTCGACGACGATCTCGTTGAAATCCTCGACGCCCAAGCCGCCCAGATCGGCATGCCTGACCATCGACCCGTCGGGCTCCCTGCGCATCAGTCCTTGGCCCGTCACGAGAAGGCGACCGTCGGGAAGCCAGTCGATCGACCACCCGAGTCCCGGCGGCCCCTCTCCGACGATCTCGCTTCTGCCCTCGAGATCGACGGCGACGACCTTCCCGGTCCCCCAGTTGGCGAACCAGAGACGGCCGTCATGCCAGCGGGCCGACTCGCCGATGACGAGATCCGTGAGCAGCAGTTGCGCTTCGATCACCGGTGGTTCCCGTGACGACATCTGGACCTCCTCTCTCGGGACGCGGCCCTGTAGTCGAGGCCGCTGGGCGGATGGTGAGATGACGACATCTGGACCTCCTCTCTCGGGACGCGGCCCTGTAGTTGAGGCCGCTGGGCGGATGGTGGGAACTAGACCGTATAGTACCCGATACGGAACCGTCTAGTACCATGCGCCGATGAGACCCCCCGGAGGACCAGCTCCCGTGGGAGTCCAGGAGGAAACGCGGTCAGCCCGCAAGCGCAGGGCGATCCTCGATGCGGGGGCGACGCTCTTCCTGCGCTCCGGCTTTCGGGACACGAGCATGGACGAGGTCGCCGCGCTGGCCGCCGTCTCTAAGCAGACGGTTTACAAGCACTTCGCCGACAAGGAGAGCCTCTTCTCCGAAATCGTCACCGGCGCCGTGAGTGAGGTCAGTGACCCCGTTCACGCGGAGGTGCTGACGCTCGAGGACAGTGGCGATGTCGAGGCGGACCTTCGCGGCCTGGCAAGGGAGTTGCTGCGCATGGTGCTCCAGCCGCGGATCCTGCAGCTGCGCCGACTGGTGATCGGTGAGGCTGCGCGCTTCCCGGAGCTCGGCCGTGCCTTTTACGTGCAGGGGCCGGAGCGCACGATCGCCGCGCTCGCAACCGTCTTCGAGCGCCTCGCCGAGCGTGGGGTGCTGGAGCTCGACGACGCACGACTGGCCGCGGCGCACTTCAACTGGCTCGTGATGTCCATCCCACTCAACCGCGCGATGTTCCTCGGTGAGGATCAGCCGCTCAAGCGTCCCGAGCTGAACCGGTTCGCCGACGCCGGCGTGCGCACATTCCTCGCCGCCTACACCCCACGCCGCGGCGTCCGGTGATCGCGACCGGCAACGGAACGGCGGCGGTCGATCTCTACTGGCTGCCACTTGGAGCCGGTGGTCACTTCGTCCGCCTCAACGGCCGGATCTTCGAGGCTGTGACCGCGCGGCTGCAGCGTCGTCCCGTCCGTGACCTCTACCACTCGGCCCTCCAGGTTCACCTCGGCGCCGATACCTACGTCATCGAACAGGCGCCTGTCCCCGATCTGGCCGGCACGCGGCGCGGCGTGGTGGCCGAGGGCGCCATCGGGACCAGCCTCGCCGGCCGGTTTCGCCTCTGCCGCTACGAGATTCGGCTCTGGCGCGGCGGCGATATACCGGATATCGCGGAGGCTGTGGACAGCCCTCGCCGCCTCAGCGATGACGAGGAATGCGCCCGCCACCTGCTCGACATCGTCCCCCGGGTGCCGACGCCGGTCTGGGGGCGCGACGAGCTCGGAGCCGGGGAGATGTGGAATTCGAACTCGGTCACCGCGTGGATCGTGTCGAGGAGCGGACTCGATGCCGCCCCGCTCAAGCCGCCGGCGGGCGGACGGGCGCCCGGATGGAATGCCGGGCTCGTCGTCGCGGGGCGCCTCACCCGCTCCTGACGGTCATGCAAGGGGATCGGGGCGTGTCGCCGGCCTCGTGGAAGTGGGCGCCCATGGTCAGGCAGCGGCCGCGACGCGATCGCCAAATTCCCGGAGCAGCTTCTGCTCGCGCATCGTGAGGGGACGCCAGCCACTCGGCTCGTGCACGTAGACACGCGCGTCGACCAGGCTCCGAAGCCCCGCGAGCGCCGCCACTGCCTCGCGCGCCGTGGCGTCCTCGGCGAGGACCTGGCCACTCAGTGCGCTTACGACTTTGAACCTCGACGGCTCCCTGGGGATCGGGTCCCCGCGCGGGTCCGGAGCGGCCTGGCGCGGCGGCGACCGGCGCCGCGAGATCCTGGCTCGCTTCTCCCTCGGCGCCGATCGCCTTCGCTCCAGCGCCCGCTCGAGCGGGACCATCTCGGCACCGGTGCCCTTCGTATCGGTGTCGAGTATCCAGATCCTTCCCATCGGCTTCCTCGCGGCTGAGGGTAGCCGCGGGAGGATCCCCGCCTGCGCCATGCACCCGGGATCGGGGAGACTGTGGGGAGATGAGGATCTTGATCACGAGCTCGCGGCTGCCGTTCGCGCTCGACATGGTGCGAAAGCTCGCGGCGCGGGGGCACGACGTGTACGCCTCCGACAGCTACGATGTCGCGCCGGGAAGCCACTCGCGCTATCTCGCCGGACACTTCGTCACCGCTGCGGCGAGTAGCGACACCGAGGCGTTCATCGCCGACGTCGAGCGGATCGTGCGCGAGAACGAGATCGACCTCGTGCTCCCCGCGTTCGAGGAGGCCTTCTATCTGGCGACGCGCCACGCCGAGCTCTCCGAGCGCACCAACCTGTTCACGGCGCGGTTCGCGACCCTCGCCCGCCTCCACGACAAGGATCGGTTCACCCAGCTCGCGGAGCGGCTCGGGCTGCCCACACCCGAGACCGTGGTCGCCCGTAGCGACGACGAGCTCCGCGAGGCGATCGAGCGCTTCCCGAGCTACTTCGCCCGGGCCGCGTTCTCGCGCGGTGGGGTGTCGCTTCTCACCAACACCGGACCGCTGGCCGGAAGGGTCCAGGCCTCGGACTGCCATCCAACCGAGAGCTCGCCGTGGCTGGTTCAGGAGTTCGTCGAGGGCCCGATGCACTGCACGTACAGCACGCTCCACAGGGGTCGTGTGACCGCGCACTGCGCATACCGTGCGCCACGCCAGTGGCAGCACAGCACGGGAATTCAGTTCCTGTCGGTCGACGGACAGCCATCACTGGAGGTCGCTGCGCGACTCGGCGGCGAGCTCGAGTACACCGGCCAGATGTCGCTCGACTTCGTCGACTCGCCGGACGGGCCGATGCTGATCGAGTGCAACCCGCGGGCCACCGATGGCGTCCTGCTGATGAGCGCCGAGGAGCTCGAGCGCGGCCTCCTCGACCCCGACTCTCAGCTCACGATGGTCCCGCCCGGCCGCGAGACGAAGCTCAGCCTGGCCGTCGTGGGAGAGCTCTTCAGCGAGCCGCTGAACAAGCTGCCCGCGGGGATCGCCGACCTCGCGCGCGTCAAGGGCTCTGACCAGGGCTGGCGGGACGCCCTGCCGACCATGTATTCGTTCCTGGCCTTCGGCCACCACGCCAGGCTCGGGTGGCGGGAGCGAAAGCAGGTCTTCGTCGCGATGGCGGATGGCATCTGCTGGGACGGGGAGGAGATCGCCGGCATGAGCCCCGAGGACGCGCGCTTTCTCGCCGAGCTCGAGGGCGATGCCCCGCCGGCGTGACGCCGGCCCGGACCGTCAGCCTCGGCAACGGCCGCACCCTCGCCTACGCGGAGTGGGGAGACCCGAGCGGCTCGCTCGTGGTCGAGTGTCATGGCAATCCCGGCTGTCGGGTGCTGGTGTGGGACGAGGAGGTGGTGGCGCGCCTGGGCGTGCGGTTGATCACCGTCGACCGGCCGGGCATCGGCCGCTCGAGCCCGAAGCCCGGGCGAAGCGTCGGTGACTGGGCCGACGACGCCCGTGAGCTGTGTGAGGCGGTCGGTATCGAGCGCTTCAGCGTGCTCGGTTACTCGGTCGGCGGCGCCTACGCGTGTGCCTGTGCCGAGCGGCTCGGCGATCGAGTGGCGTCGATGGCGCTGGTCAGCTCGATCGCGCCGCTCGATCGCCCGGGTGCGTTCGCCGAGCTGGGGCGCCCGCTCCAGTGGAGGTTGGCGCGCGACCACCCGGCGATGGCACGCTGGGCCGTCACGATGCAGGCGCTGCTCGGGCGCCTGCCGGCGTGGGTCATTCGGCGCGCGGCCGGAACGCGGATGCCCGCCGCGGACCGCGCGATGCTCGACGATGACCCGCGCATCCTCGAACGTGGCGCGGCGATGGTGGCCGAGGCCGTTCGCCAGGGTCCGGACGGGCTGGTCGCGGACCTGCGTGTGGCGATGCGCCCGTGGGGCGTGGATCTGGCGTCGATCACGGTGCCGACGACGGTGTGGCAGGGCGATCACGACCGCTCGATCCCGGCGGCGTGGGGAGAGCTCCTGGCCAGCTCGATCCCCCAGGCGCGGCTACGGCTTCGTCCCGGCGAGGGCCACCTGATGATCGCCGCCACCCTCGAGGCCGTCCTCCAGGATCTGCTGGCTCGCGCGGGCTAGCGACCGTCGAGACTCGCGTCGATCGGCATCGTCGCGCTCAGCAGTGGCGACGGGGCATTCGGATCGTCCTGGTCGCACACGAAGAGGAAGTCGATCACGCCCGTGTCCACCGCCGCATGGACGCCCTCGACCTTCCAGTCCGGATCGATCCGACGAAGCCTGCGGACGTCGCCCGAGGTGTCGATGGTCCCGACGACTGAACCGCGGATATCGCCGTCGTCCGCGCCCTCCGCGGACGCGGTGAAGCAGACCAGGTCGTCGAGGAGGGTCGTGGCATCCGAAAAGCAGGCTGGAATGCCGTCGAGCTCGCCCAGGTCGTACGTCCGCAGCGAACGCAGCTCGTCCGTGTCCACGACGAGGTCCTCGGCGAGCGTTCTCGAGAGATCGCCGAGCTCCACCTCGGCGATCGCATTCGGCGCCCGGCTCTCGTTCGCGCGGTGAAAGAGCCACAGGCGCTCCGCCAGGACCGCCGCGCCCTCGATGTTGACCTGGTCGTCGAGCTCGCGTCGTACGGCCTCATAGACCGGGTGGAGGTCGATGGTCCGGGGCTCGCCTGCGAGCGATCCGTCTGCGGCGAACGACCAAAAGAACCCGCGATCGCGGCGGGGATCCGAGCCGGAGCCGAGGCCCAGCAGGCCCCCAGCGGGCTCGCCCTCGACGGGGGGCAGCGCCGTCAGCGCCTCGAGATCCGGCTTTTGCCTCTTGCGCTCCTGCTGGTCGTCCGGCAGATCACCCGCGAACGCCGGTTGCAGGACCCCGGGCCCACCTCCCGCCACACGGAAGATGGCCACCTGAAGGAGGTCGTCGCCGATGACGTACACGAAGTCACCTCGCCGCACCACCCCGGAGGCCGAGGCGACGTGCGGCGGCAACCCATCGTCCGGCGGGTCGCGAAGGTCCAGCTCGCGAAGCCGGCTGAGCTCGAGCGGCGGCAGCTCCTCTGGCGTGGCGACGCGCTCCTCCATGACTGGCCGCTACCCGCCGATCGGCCGACGAAGCGGCCGGCCGGCTTCACCTAGCCGTCGAGTGCTGCCAGCGTGATCGCCAGCGCGATCTCCGCCCGCGGCACAATCGAGTCGAGGAGCACGTACTCGCCGGGATTGTGCGCCGCGCCGCCCCTGGGCCCGAGCCCGTCGACGGTCAGGGCGATGCGCTGCGCGAAATGGCTGGCGTCGCTCGCACCGCCGCGGCCCGAGGCGGCGATGCGCCGTCCGGCCACATCGCCCGCGCCCGCAACCAATCCAGCGGTCGCCTCGCGCGAGTCCATCGGCGGCCATCGGCGAAGCAGCTGGGTCTGCAACCGGGCGCGGCCGACCTCGTGGGGCACGGCGCCCGCAACCGCATCGATCGCCTCGAGGGAATCCGCGCGCACGTCGCAGAACAGCTCACCGGTCGCTGGAACGACGTTGAACGCGTCGCCGCTGCGAACCACGGTCGGCACCGCCGTGAGGCGGTCCGGCCCGGTGGGATCGTGGCGCGCCGCGACGGCCGTGGCGGCCGCGCTGAGCGCCAGCAGGGCGTTGACGCCATCGTCGGGTGCCGAGCCGGAGTGCGCCGCCCGGCCGGTGGCGCTGACATGGATCGTGCCTGCGCCCTTTCGCTTCACCACGACCGCCTCGTCGTCGCCCGCGAGCTGACCGGCCTCGAAGCACAGACACGCCTCCCAGCCCGCGAACCGATCGACGTGCACCAACGGCGCGGCGCGCCATTCCTCATCGGACACGAGCAGCAGGGCAACCTCGGCGAAGTCGGCCCGACGCTCGGCCAGCGCGCGCAGAACCGCGAGCGCGAACACGTCGCCGCCCTTCATGTCCACCGAGCCGGAGCCGACCAATCGGTCGCCGGTGCGTTCGAGGGGCCGGTGACTGTCGTGCGCGTGCACGGTGTCCAGGTGACCCACCAGCAGGAGGCGCGCCCCGCCGGTGCCGTGAAGCCGCAGGAGCAGGTCCGGCGCATAGCCCGGCGACGAGCACGCCGGGCGCTCGACCGAGGCGTCCTCAGGAGCGAGCGCGACCGCGACCGCCACGCACTCCTCCATGGCCGCGGCATCACCGCTGGGTGAGGAGATGGCGACGAGCGCGGCGACATCGCGCTCGAACCGTGCGCCGATCCGGGCGGCCTCTGCCCTTACCCACTCGTCCATGCCTCGAGGGATACGGTAGTCACGCGTCCGCTCGATGGGAGCTCCGGGCCGCGGTGGCCTGACCGGGCGCGCTCATCGATCGCTCGGAGCCGGGGACGCAACGACCCCATCGACCACCTCGGCCGCGGGCGCGGATCCGCGCGCGTCCAGCGCCTCCCGCGTCAGGCGAACCATCCGCTCGCCGCACCCGCGAGCGAACTTCACCTGCTCCCGGCGCCCGAACAGCCGGAACCCCAACCGGACAAGCGGGTTGGCGATCTCGGCGATCTCCGACACCGCGTGGATGCGGAACTCGACGCGGCCGGTATCGACCCACTTCCAGACCTCGTAGGCCATCTGACCACGCTCGAGGTGGCCTTCGAGGGTCCGATATGCCCAGCCCCACACCGCGACGCCGTGCCCGCCGATCACCCGGGTCTCGTCGAAGACACTCGCCACCCGCACCCCGACCCGGAACCGAAGGCCGGCGAAATGGATCCGCAGGAGCATGTCGCGGCCCTCGAGCGGCTGATCCGCCTCATAGAACGCGGTGACGACCCTGGGGTCGGCGAACTCGTAGTCGCGCATGAGGCGCTTCGCGATCGCGAAGCTTCCCGCCGCGGACGGCGGTCCGGGTGCCTCGGCGGGGAGCTCCCGGCAGTAATCGTCGCTGTGCCACGGGTCGCTTCGTGCCAGTTCGGGCAGTCGCTCGGGATCGAAGTTCAGCCCGCGCTGCCGAAGCGACTCGAGGTCGCGACGGATCCGGCGGGTGCATGCCGCGCGCTCAGCCACCGAGCGCAGCCGTGGGGATCTTTCTGGTGTGAATCTCGATGCCCCCCGTCATCCGGCCCTCGGAGAGCTTCGCGATGCGCTCGAGCATCGAGGTCCATAGGTGCAGCTGGATCTCCTTGCTCATCCGGAAGCGGTCATAGAGAAGATCCGCGAACCGGTCGGCGCTTCGAGCCCAGCTCTCGATCTCGAACTCGAGGCTCGCATCGTCGTTCAGGGCTCGAAATTCGATCTGGCCGGCCTCGAGATGCCCCTCGAGCGTCGCGAACCGAAACGAGTTCGGTGTCCTGTGCACCACCCGGACCGGGCCATCCCAGGGGCCGGGCATCCGGACCACGTACTCGTCGCCGACCTCCATCGCGCCCGTCTCGCCGCGCACCTTCTGAAACGAAGCGAACTCAGAGGGCGCCACGACATCGGGATCGGCACACAACCGCTCGATCAGGTCGTGCGCGGAGATGCGGCTGTCGCGGATCGAGGTCCGGTAACGCCGGTGAAAGAGCGGCCCGGCACCGCCTTCGGGACGCTGCACCTCGCTCTTGTCCACCGGCTCCGGCAGCGCCGGCGGCGCGTCCTCCGCGAGCGAGCCCTCGACCTCGTCACGATGCATGGGCGTCGTCCGCCACAGGTATCGCCATGAGGTGAGCGCGATGCCGGGAGGCCATCGCAGGGCGGTGCGTATGCGTCGGTACCGGGTGGGCCGTCGGGGCACGTGCAGCCGATACCCGTGCGGGACTTCGCCTATCGGTTGACATGATCCGGGCAGGATCGGGCATCCGCAGGGACATGCTGACCAGGCGACTCCATGCTGCGGGGCTGCGGGGATGGCACCTCCACTCCGCCGCGCTCGGGTCGATAGGCCTCTGCGTCGGTCTCTGGATCCGCGCCAAGACGGTCGATCAGGACGAGCGTGGCAACGCCGAGCGGCGAGCGCTGTTCGTGGGGCTGTGGCCGCCGATGTTCTGGCTGATCGGCGATTTGGTCGAGCGGTTCGGGTCCCGCCAAAAGCGCTTTTCCCTCAGGCGCGATTGAGGCCGAAAAAGGCGATAGCTTCGGGCCATCCCGCGAGGGAGGTTTGAGCCGCTGTGCGGCAAACGCAGTCGGCCAGGGCTGCGCTCGTAGGCAGCCCTGCCCGGCTCCAACAAGGAGGTGGAGATGAAGCGCATAATCGCACTCGCGCTCTTGGCGGCCTCGGTAGTGCTCGTAATCGTGGTCAACGCGAGCGCGGGTCACGGGGACCGTCGCGCCAATAACAAGATCAAGGTGGTCGAACACGCGACCACCGACGCCGTCACCAACGGAAAGCCGAGCGACCACGCGGGCAACATCCTCACATTTGCGAACAAGGTGTTCAATGCCGCCGACAAGAAGAAGGTCGGCACCGATCAGGGATCGTGCGTCCGCATCGTCGTCGGCAAGTCGTTCGAGTGCAACTGGACCACATTCCTGAAAAAGGGGCAGCTCACCGTCGAGGGTCCCTTCTACGACACGAGGAACAGCGTCCTCGCGATCACCGGGGGGACGGGCAAGTATCGGAATGTCCGCGGTCAGATGAAACTCAAGTTCCACAACCCGGCCGGGACGAAGTTCGACTTCGTCTTTGAGCTGAAGCGCTGAGGGGTCGGGCGCCGGGCTGATCCGGTCCGGCGCCCCAAGCTCCACGGATCACGCAGAATCCGTGGCGTGGCCCCCTTCGCCGTGATCCACGCGCCGATCGATTCCTCGGGGAGAGGGCGAGGCGAGGAGCGAGGGCCCGCCGCGATTCGTGGCGCTGGTCTGCTCGAGCGCCTTGGGGCGCGCGATGCGGGCGAGGCCGACGCGCGCATCCGCGATCATCGGCGCGAGCCGACCACGGGCGTGGTCGGAGCGAGCGAGGTGCGCCGCGCCTCTGCGGCGATCGCCTCCAGCGTGCGCGAGGTTCTGAAGGGTGGCGAGCGGCCGCTCGTCCTCGGCGGTGATTGCACCCTCCTGCTGGGTGTCTTCGCGGGGGTGCCCGAGGGCAGCGGCCTGTGGTTCGTCGACGGGCACGCCGACTTCTTCGACGGTGAGAGCTCGCCAACCGGCGAGGCGGCCGACATGGAGCTTGCGGTCCTCACCGGCCACGGCCCGCTGGGGCTGCTCGAGCCAGGCCGACCGATGCTCGAGCCCGCCGCCGTCGTGTTGCTCGGCCATCGCCCCGCGGAGCTTCATCCCGACACCGCCCGCGAGAATGCCCGACTCGACCCGGCGATCCATGCCCTCACCGCGCCCGAAATACGCGAGCAAGGTGCCCACCGGGTCGGAGGGGCCGCCGCCGCACGGCTTGAGGGACGTCCGGCCTGGCTGCACTTGGACCTCGACGTCCTCGACGAGTGCGTACTGCCGGCGGTGAGCTATCCACAGCCCCTCGGGCTCGACTGGGGCGAGCTCACCGCGCTCGCCCAACCGCTCGCCTCGGCGCCCAACCTCCTCGGAATCTCGGTGGCGGATTTCAATCCGGACCGCGATGCCGATGGTCTATATGCCGCCCGGATCGTCGAGGGGCTCGCGTTCCTCGCCGAGGATGGACCGTAGGGGTCTCGCATTGACAACGTGTCCCGCCGTCGCCCCGCCGCGGCGGGCGGTGGCGACCGCGAGCTCCATGTTCTCGAGGCCACGGATCGAGTGCGCGTCAGTCGAGCAGACGATCTCAACGCCGGCTCGCAGCGCGTCGCGCACGTGCTCGCCGCTCAGGTCCAGCCGGTCCGGGAGCCCGTTGACCTCGAGCGCGATTCGCTCCTCCAGCGCGACCTCGAAAACGCGCTCCAGGTCGAGGGCGTTCTCGGCGCGCCGGTTGATGTAGCGGCCCTTCGGATGGCTGAGGCAGCGCACGTGGGGGTTGCGCATCGCCTCCTCGACGCGCTTCGTCAGCTCACGCCCGGGCATTCGCTGCCCCCGGTGCACGCTCGCCTGTATCCAGTCGAGCTCCGCGAGGACGTCGTCGGGCAGGTCGAGCTGCCCATCCGTGAGGATGTCGCACTCGATGCCGCGGAGGACGCGGAGCGCCAGCAGCTCGTTCGCGGCCGCGATCTCCTCCGCTTGGCGGCGGACGTCGTCCGGGGTCAGGCCGCGGACGGCGCCGACGGCGGGCGTGTGATCGCAGATCGCCAGATACTCGTAGCCGCGCTCCTCTGCCGCGCGCGCCATCTCCTCGACGGTCGCCCTTCCGTCCGACCAGGTCGTGTGGCAGTGCAGGTCGCCGCGGATCTCGTCCGCTGCCACGAGGTCCGGCGGCTCACCCCGGAACGGGTCCTCGCGCAGCTCCGGGGGACACCAGGGGAGGTCGAGCGCCCGGAAGACCGCCTGCTCGTCGGGGGCGTCGGGCAGCGGCTCGAGCGCCGCGACGTACCCGGGCGAGCCCGTCGCGCGCACGAGGGCGGTCCCGAATCGGTCCGGCTCCGGGGCAAGGAGCTCAACCGGGACGCCCTCGACCGTCACCCCCACGGCGCCGCGCTCGCCTTCCTCGATCAGCGCGACGATCTGGGGCAGCGCGGCGAAGTGCGCGACGATGGGCCGTGGATCGGCCGCCGCGCGGACGACGGCTAGTCGCTCGCAGGAATCGCGCCAGCGCCGGGGATCGCCGGCCGCCTCGCCCTCGAGCGCCGCCGCGATCCCTCCGACGAGCTCCCGGGCGCGGTTGAGGAGGACTCCGCGCCGAGGTCGCGGCTCCGACTCGGATGCGAGGGCCTCGAGCAGCTGCGCCTCCGTCTTCGCCCCGATACCCGGCACCGTGCGGAGCCTCCCGGCGGCCGCCGCCTCGCGAAACTCATCGGCGGTGCGGACGTCCAGCGCGCGGGCGAGCTCGACCGAGCGCTTGGCCCCAAGGCCGAGGTAGCGGCCGAGGCCGACGAGGTCCGGCGCGAGGTCGCGCTCGAGCTCCGTCAGCTCGGCGATCTCGCCCGTCTCGACGACCTCGCGTAGCCGCATCTCGATCCCGGATCCGATTCCCCGCAGCTCGCGCGCCCGCCCGGATCGCACCAGGTCCGCGACCGGCAACGCCGCGCCGCGGATTGTCTCCGCCGCGCGGCGGTACGCGCGCGGGCTGTAGGGGTTCGCGTCCGCGAGCTCGAGCATCGACGCGAACGCCTCCAGACGGTCGGCGATCTGAGCGTTGTCCACAGGGATAGTGTCCCCGCAATGGTCATCGCACAGGTCCAGTGATGACCCTGCTCGCGGACGTGGTCACCGCCTCGCGGCAGCTCACCGACACCAGTTCGCGCTCCGGCAAGGTCGCCATCCTGAGTGCGCTCTTGCGGCAGCTCGACGCCGGTGAGGTGGCGAGTGCGGTCGGTTTCCTCGCCGGCGTGCCACGGCAGGGCCGCGTCGGCATCGGTTACCGGACGATCTATGGAATCGACGCAGCTCCGGCCCCGCGGGCCTCGCTGACCATCGAGGACCTCGATCGCGCCATCGGCGCGGTTCAGGTGACCACGGGCAGAGGGTCGGCGGGAAAGCGCAGGGAGGTGCTCGGCGAGCTGCTGGGCCGGGCGACCGAGGGCGAGGCCGACTTCATCAGACGGCTGTTCACGGGCGAGCTGCGGCAGGGCGCGCTCGCCGGGCTGATGACCGACGCGATCGCGAAGGCGACCGGAGTGCGGGTAGAGCTCGTGCGCCGCGCGCTCATGCTCTCGGGCGATCTCACGCGCACCGCCGAGATCGCAATCGCTGCGGGCGAGGACGGGCTTCGCGCGGTGGGCTTCGAGTTGTTCCGGCCCATCCTCCCGATGCTCGCCTCCACCGCTCCGGGCGTGCCCGAGGCGATCGAGGGCTTCGCACGATCGTCCGTGGAGTGGAAGCTCGACGGGATCCGGATCCAGGTCCACCGCCGCGACCAGGAGATTCGCATCTACACCCGGAACCTCAACGACATCACGGACGCGCTGCCGGGAATCGTCTCGGCGGCGCGCGTCCTGCCCGTCAGCCAGGCGGTGTTGGATGGCGAGGCACTATGGATGAGCGAGCGGGGTCCGGCGGCGTTTCAGGACACCGTCTCGCGGATCGACGGCACGGCTGCGCCCGAGGGGATCGTGACGTTCCTCTTCGACCTGCTTCACGTGGACGGCGAGGACCTGCTGGATTTCCCCCTCGAGGTACGTGCCGCGCGGCTGGAGTCGATCGCGCCGCGCCTCAAGATCCCGAGCGTGATCACGTCGGACCCGGCGACGGCGCAGGGCGTTCTCGACGAGGCCCTGCGTGCGGGACACGAGGGCGTCGTGGTGAAGGACGCGGCGTCGCCGTACTCTGCGGGCCGCCGCGGAAAGGCCTGGCGCAAGGTGAAGCCGGTCAGGACCTACGACCTCGTCGTGCTGGGCGCCGAATGGGGTCACGGGCGCCGCGAGGGACTGCTCTCGAACCTCCACCTCGGGGCGCTCGACCCGCGGACCGGTGACTTCGTCATGGTCGGAAAGTGCTTCAAGGGGCTCACCGACGAGCTCCTCGCTTGGCAGACGAGGGAGCTCCTCGCGCGCGAAACCGATCGGCGGGGCATCGCGGTGTTCGTGCGCCCGGAGCTCGTGGTGGAGATCGCATTGGACGGAGTCCAGTCGTCGACCCGCTATCCGGGCGGCGTGGCGCTCCGGTTCGCGCGGGTAAAGCGGTACCGTCCGGACAAGGGCGCCGCGGAGGCGGACACGATCGACGACCTACGCGGGCTGCTGGCCCCAGCGCCCTAACCGCCGGTGCGAATCGCGACCTGGAACGTCAACTCGGTCAAGCAGAGAGTCCCGCGGCTGCTGCCGTGGCTGGATGAGCGGCGGCCGGACGTCGCATGCCTGCAGGAGACGAAGCTCGCGGACGACGCGTTTCTCGAGCTGCTCGGGGATGAGCTCGCGGAACGCGGCTACGCCGTCGCCGCTCACGGCGAGTCGACGTGGAACGGGGTGGCGATCCTGTCGCGGGTGGGACTGGAGGACGTGGTCGTCGGGCTTCCCGGGGCGCCCGGCTTCCCCCATCCGGAGGCGCGTGCGGTCACCGCGACGTGTGGCGGAATCCGCGTGGTCTCGGTGTACGCCCCGAACGGGCGCGTGCCCGGCTCAGAGCACTACGAGTACAAGCTCGCCTGGCTGGCCTCGCTGCGCGAGATGGTCGCCGCCGGGCCGGAGGCGACGATCGTGTGTGGCGACCTGAACATCGCCCCCGCCGACGACGACGTCTTCGATCCCGACGCCTACATCGGCCAGACGCACGTCACCGAGCCCGAGCGCGCTGCGCTGGCGAATCTGGAGGCCCTCGGCCTGCGAGACGTCGTCCGCGATCGCTGGCCGAAGGAACGGGTCTTCACGTACTGGGACTACCGGGCGGGGATGTTTCCGAAGGACCTCGGGATGCGGATCGACCTGGCGCTGGCCAGCGGGCCGGTGGCCGACCGCGTTCGAGCGGCCTGGGTGGACCGGCAGGCGCGCAAGGGCAGTCGGCCGAGCGATCACGCGCCCGTGATCGTCGACCTGGACGACGCCCCCGACGGAGACATCGGACCGGTCGTCCCGCCGCCCTCGGCCCCGGTGACGAGGCGGGGCGCCGTCAAGCTGCCGCAGGCTCCGTAGTCAGCCGCGCTTGCGGTCGCGATCGCGCGAGGGCTGAACGCGCTTCGGCTCCCCCGGCATCTTCGGATAGTCGGGCGGGTACGGCATGTCCGCCTCCCCCTCGGCGGCGTCCCGCTCGTAGATGTCCAGCAGGGGCTCGAGCGAGTGGGACGCATCGTCGATGGCGGCGTGGCGATCGCCCAGCTCGGCAAAGCGAGCCGGCATCGTGGCGACCGTGAAGTCCTCCGGGACAACGTCGGGGAGCTCGTCCCACGTGACCGGCGCCGAGACCGGCGCACCCGGTTTCGGCCGCACGCTGTAGGCGGAGGCGATGGTCCGGTCGCGCGCGTTCTGGTTGTAGTCGATGAAGATGCGCTCGCCGCGCTCCTCCTTCCACCACTTCGTGGTCACGCGGCCGGGTAGACGTCGCTCGAGCTCGCGTCCCAACGCGATCGCGGCGTGGCGCACGTCGGTGAACGTCCAGCGTGGCTCGATCCGGACATATATGTGGACACCTCGGCCTCCCGAGGTCTTCGGGAAGCCGGTGTAGCCGAGCTCGTCCAACAGCGCGCGGGCCTCGGCCGCGACGCGCACGGCGTCGGCGTAGTCGGTGCCCGGCTGCGGGTCCAAGTCGATGCGGAGCTCGTCCGGATGGTCGACGTCGTCGCTGCGTACCGGCCACGGATGAAACGTGATCGTGCCCATTTGAGCCGCCCACCCGACGACGGCCACCTCCGTGGGGCAGATCTCATCCGCGTGGCGACCCGACGGGAACTCGATCCGGGCGGTCTGCACATAGTCCGGGGCTCCTCGCGGGATCCGTTTCTGGAAGAAGGCGTCGCCCCCGCCCTTCTCGCGGGTCGAGAGGACCATGCCCGGGTGCACGCCCTTGGGCCAGCGCTCCAGGGTCGTCGGGCGCCGCCCGAGCGCGCGCATGATGCCGTCTTCCACGGCGAGGTAGTACTCGACGATCTGGAGCTTCGTGACGGCGCCGGAGCGCTTGGTCCTCGGGAAGATCACCCGCTCGGGGTTGGATACGCGCAAGTCGCGCCCTCCGGCGTCGACGATCATGGCGTCAGCGGCGATGCCCGGAGTTCTACGGGATTCCTGCAGCGGCCCGGATCTGCGCCGGCCTTGCGCGGCGCCCCGGCAGCCCATATGTTCGTCGGACATGACGCCCCGCGGAGGCTCCCGATGACCGAGTTCGATCATGGGCCGTCGGCACAGCTGGCCGAGCTTCTCGACCGCGTGCCGGATCCCCCGATCCCCGACGACTTCTGGTTCGACTGGGGGCCGGTCTTCTACCGCGGGCGCCTCGACGGGTCGGCGCGCGTGCTTTGCGTGGCGTCCGATCCCGGCCCGACCGAGCGGATCGCCGGGCGCACCCTGGTCGGAAACGCGGGGCAGCGCGTCCAGGGCTTCCTCACCAAGCTCGGCCTCACCCGCTCCTACGTGTGCGTGAACGCGTGGGCGTATGCCGTCCATCCGAGCCGCGCCCTCGCCGAGCGCGATCGCCTCGACGACCACGACCAGCTCGAGTGGAGAAACGAGCTTTACGACGCCGTCACCGGGCCGGACCTCGAGGCGGTGATCGCCTTCGGCTTCATGGCCCAGGCGGCGGTCGCGCTCTGGGCGAACCGCCCCGACGTCGAGTTGAAGGAGATTGCGCACCCCTCCAACCCCGACGAGCGTGAGCTCCTCGACGAGTGGCGGTCGGCGGTCGGCGAGCTCCGCGGGATCGTGACCCCCGACGGTGACGGCGACAACGCCGGCCCCAACTACGGCACGAGCTTCGGCGAGGCCGATTACGCGCCGATTCCGGGGCGGGACCTGCCGTTCGGCGCCGCCGCCTTCCTCGGCGATGACCGCTGGGTCCGGGACCAACCGGGCGGCGCCCAGAACTCGGTCGCGCGGCCATCTCCCGACGACGGCCACACGCTGATCTGGCATGCGCCGGAGAGGGGCTAGCGGCGTGGTCGGGCAGAGCGAGGTGCCGGACGACCGCTTGGAGTCGGCGTACCGGGCCGGGGTCATCGAGGAGCAACCCCCGCCACCCCCGGAGGCACTCGCGGCGGCGCCGCCGCCGACCCTCCCGCTGGCGGAGCCGGTGGCGCTCCGCGGGGCGGTGCTGGCGCCCGGTGGAGCGATCGAGGACGGCTACGTGGTCGTCGAAGGCAGTCAGATCGAGGCGGTTGTCAAGACCCGCCCCGAGGGCGTTCGCGTGCATGAGACCAATGGGGTGATCGCCCCCGGCCTGATCGACCTCCACGGCCACCCCGAGTTCAACATCTTCGCCGCCTGGGAACCGCCGAAGCAGTTCATCAACCGTTACGCCTGGCGCGGCAGCGACCTCTACCAGGAGCTCGTTCGCGACCCCCAGAACCACCTGCTCGACGTCCTGCCGCCGAAGACGCAGCTGCGCTATGCCGAGATCCGTGCCCTGGTCGGCGGGGTGACCGCGATCCAGGGGACGGGCGGTCAGGCGACCGCCTATCAGGACGAGGCGCTGGTCAGGAACGTCGACAAGTGGATCTTCGGCTCCCAGGTCGGACGGGCACTGATCGACCTGCCGACCCCGGGGAGCGAGTTCGGCATGGATTCGCTTCGGAGCATCCTCGCCGGAATCGAGGCCGGCGAGGTCAGGGCCTTCTACGTCCACCTCGCCGAGGGCCGGTCCGACAACGAGCTCTCGCGCGGTGAGTTTCAAAAGCTCGTGGACCTGAACGCCCTGACCCCCGCCACCGTGGTCATCCATGGCACCGCCCTGACCAAGGATGAGCTCGCCGATCTCAACGACGCCGGAGCGAAGTTGGTCTGGTCGCCGCAGTCGAACCTGCGCCTCTACGGAGAGACCACCCGGGCCGCCGATGCCCTCGAGCTCGAGCTTCCGATGGGACTCGGCGCCGACTGGCTGCCGAGCGGCAGCACCAGCCTCCTGGCGGAGATGAAGGTCGCGCGCCGGTGTATCGCCGAGCAGCGCGGGCGCGAGCCGACCGCGAAGCAGCTCGTCGACATGGTCACTCGCGACGCGGCGATGATCGCCGGGCTCGATGACAAGCTCGGTCGCCTCGAACGGGAGCGGCCCGCCGACCTCGTCGTCTTCGAGCGCCGCGAGGAGGATCCGTGGGAGAACGTCGCCCAGGCGGACCCCTCCTGGGTCGAGCTGGTGATGATCGGCGGCAACCTCGTCTACGGGCGGGCCGACTGGCTCCCCGGCCTGAGCGCCGACGCCAACCGCGATCGGCTCGAGTCGCTGCTCGCGTGGGGCAAGCCGATGCTCCTCGATACGAGCTATGCGGTCCCCGCTGCCGAGGAGGAGCAGCCACGCCTGTCCGAGCTTCGCGCGGCGCTGATCGCCCAGTATCCGCAGGTGGGACCGATCCTGGCCTGAGAGGCTCGAGGCCCGAGAAGTGGGCCTCGGCGGACGACCAGGCGCCGCGAAGCGGCCGAACGGCCTGCCGGGTTACACCCAGGCTTTCGCGAAGTCGATTCTGCGGGCCCAATCCGGGTTGTCGATCATCGGATTGCGATTGCCCTGGAGCTGGTGGATCACAAAGTTCCGGTGGCGCTCGTAGTCGCTCACCGGATCTGCCTCGTGCCACTCGAGGAGTATCGGCAGCCGGTCCGGGGTGAGCTCGTGCCCGGGGTCGCCGACCAGGCCCGGATAGCGAAGCAGGAAGTAGAGCGTCGCCCGAGCGACCGGCCCCTTGCCGGCGCCGGGCTCAAAGCCGACGTCCTCGCATCGGCCGCATGCCTCGCGGGTGACCTCCTCCGTGTCGGGGAAGTCGAAGTAGGGGTAGTTGCTGCGAAAGCTGTTGCACCCCGTCTCGCAGGCGAACAGGTGGTGGATGTCGCCGCGCATCGGCTCGTCCTCTCCAAACCACGACTGGCAGACGACGTGCTCGCAGTTGTAGGGAAGCGTCTCCTCGATCGCGGCGGCCTCGGCCTCCAGCTCGCGCGGCCCGGGCGCGGTCTCGCTGAGGTTGAACTCGAGCATCCGCTCGGTCCGTCGGCGCTCGATCTCCGCGTCGGAGCGAATCAACTCCGCCGGCGTGAACGTCCTGCCCGAGTAGATCGATCGGAGGAGGCCGTCGGGGTGCCGGTCGACCCGCGGGTAGACCATCTCCATCGGCTTGTAGGAGGGGCGCTGCGTGTGAGTTCGCTCCAGGAGCGAGGCTAGCCCGGCGCGCATCGCCTCACCATCGGCGGCATCGAGCCCCTGGTAATAGCTCTCGCGGGCGCTCTGGTCGGCCGCCTCGTCGTAGTAGGGCTCCTCCTCCGCGGCCTTGAGCTCCGCGAACGCCGCGTCGACCGCGGCGCCTACAGCTTCGTCGACTCGATCGGCAAGCGAATCCGTTGCCATGGGCTGACTCTAACCCGATCGCAGGTCCCTCCGCACTGCATTTTTCTCCCGCGTGATCTTTCGCCCGCTGCCGGGTTGAGGCAGTGGAAGGAGGCACGGCTCCGGTGCATGATCGACCAACCGAACCCGGACGGACCGCCGCTGGGCGGCGGGGAGGCGACGTCGGCGTCAACGGGAACTCAGCCCGCGGCTCGCGGTTCATCTTCTACGCGAACGAGCTGATCGGGCTCGGCCAGCTCCGCCGCACGCTGGCCCTCGCCACCCACCTGGCGAAGGCGGACCCGGGACCGAGCTCGCTGATCCTGAGCGGGTCCCCGGTCGAGCCGACCTTTCGGCTCCCGCCGCGGGTCGACACGGTGAAGCTTCCGCTGCGCAGCCGCGATCTCGACGGAAACCTGTCCTCAGCCCGGCTCGAGCTGAGCTCGGACGAGCTTCGCTCGCTGCGCTCGAGCATCGCGCTGGCCGCGACAACGAGCTTCCAGCCGGACGTGGTCGTCGTCGACAAGCTGCCGCTGGGGCAGGCTGGAGAGCTGGAGGCGACGCTCGACGCCCTCAAGGCTGCCTCCGACTGCCGGCTCGTCCTGGGCCTGCGGGACATCGAGGACAGTCCCGAGAACGTGCGTCACAAGTGGGGGCCGAAGATGCGCGCGGCGCTCGCCCGCTACTACGACGCGATCCTGGTCTACGGCCCCGGCTCGAGCCCCGACGCAATCGACTGCATCGGCGGGTTCGACCTCGACGTCCCGATCCACCACGTCGGCTACGTCGGTGCGTCGATGCCCGACCGCGGGCCGGATGACCTCGAGCCCGGATATCTGCTGGCGACGGCCGGCGGCGGCTTCGACGGATTCCGGCTCCTGGCCACCTTCGCGGAGGCGGTGAGGATGCGTCCCCTCGGGTGTCCCGCCGTGATGGTCACCGGTCCATTGATGGGAGGTGGCGAGCGGCGCCGTCTCATGAGGCTGACCGATGGGCTCGACATCCGGTGTACCGAGCTGCGGACCGACATGGAATCGGTGATCGCCGGCTCGCGTGCCGTGGTTTCGATGGCCGGCTACAACACGGTCGCCGAGGTGATGCGCGCCGGCAAGCCCGCGATCCTCGTCCCGCGCGTCCGCCCCAGCGAGGAGCAGCTGATTCGGGCCGACGTGCTCGCAACGGCTGGACTTCAGCAGATGATCCATCCCGCCGAGCTGTCGGCGAGCCGCCTGCGGAACGCGATCGACAGGCTGCTGCGGCGCGAGGCCCCGAGGCCACGACCGGACCACTACGCCGGCACCGAACGAGCCACCCGGATCCTCGCTCGCCTCGGGGGCCTGGATTCGGCCCCGGCCACCGCCGAGCTCGAAACCGCGGCCGTGAGGGCGGGCTGATCCGGATGGCGGAATCGATCGCGATGGTTACGAGCGGTTTTCCGCGGATCTCGGAGACGTTCGCGCTCAACGAGCTGGTCGCGCTGGAGCGAACGGGAGCGGTCGCGGCGATCTTCGCGACGAAGCCCGGCGACGGCCGTCCCTCCCACCCGGGGGTCGAGTTGCTCCGCGACCGCACCGAGGTGCTGCCGCCCGGGTCCGCGGAGGAGCAGGCGAATCGCCTGGTCGAGCGGCTCGGCACCAAACGCGTCAAGGGGATCCACGGCTACTTCGCTCACGCGCCGGCGGCGGTCGCCGAACGCGCCGCCGGGCGCCTCGGCGTCCCGTACTCGTTCGGCGCTCACGCCCGGGACATCCGCAAGGTCCCCGCGGCGGAGCTTCGGCGGCGGGCGTGGGGGGCGGCGCGCGTGATCGCCTGCAACAACGACGCGGCCGCGGAGCTGCGGTGCATGGGCGGGAACGTGGCGCTCGTCCCCCACGGCGTCGATGTCCGGCGCTTCACTCCGGCGCCGCCGCCGCGCGACGAGCCCCTGCGGCTCCTTGCCGTGGGCCGGCTGGTCGAGAAGAAGGGCTTCGACGTTCTGATCCACGCACTCACCCGGCTCGGCGGGTCGCCGCGGCTGCGGATCATCGGCGACGGGGGCCTCCGCGGGCGCCTGGAGCACACGGTCGCGTCGGCGCGCCTCGCCGATCGGGTGGAGCTCTCCGGGACCGCGACCCACCGCGAACTGCCGTCCGCCTACGCGGACGCAGATGTCGTGATCGTCCCGTCGGTCGAGGACGCGACCGGCGATCGCGACGGGCTCCCGAACGTGGTCCTCGAGGCGATGGCCAGCGGCCGTCCCGTCATCGCGAGCGCGATCGGCGCGATCCCCTCCGCGGTCCAGGACGGCGAGAGCGGACTCCTGGTCCCGCCGGGAGATGCCGCTGCCCTCGCAGGCGCGATCGCGCTGGTGGCGAGCGATCGCGCGCTTCGCGAGCGCATGGGCGCGGCCGGGCGGCTCGTCGTCGAGCGCCGCTTCGAGCTCGCCGAGTGCACGAACCGGCTCGTCCGCTGCAT
>Ga0209382_10000301_pt1 | contig 79067 bp, 67 predicted proteins | sample SoiMetdeltSBSDD5_FD_187599 | JGI IMG/M metagenome (GOLD analysis project Ga0209382, IMG submission 187599) | Bulk soil microbial communities from a Populus tree surrounding site in Tennessee, USA - Soil MetaG P. deltoides SBSDD5 (SPAdes) (version 2) | ecosystem: Environmental > Terrestrial >... | reverse complement strand
CTAGGAGGTCCGCATGCGCGCGCGGTATCCCGACCGTCACGGATTCGTCGAGCACGAGGGTGTGTCGATCTCGTGGGAGCTCCAGGGCGAGGGCGAGCGTACGGTGCTGCTCCTGCCGCCGTGGCAGATCGTCCACAGCCGCATCTGGAAGGCGCAGGTGCCCTATCTGGCGCGACACTTCCGCGTCGTCACGTTCGATCCGCCCGGCAACGGGCGCTCGAGCCGCCCGGCCTCCGGCTACGACCACGAGCGGGCCGCCGCCCACGCGCTCGCCGTGCTCGACGCCGTCGAGGCGCCGCGCGCCTCGCTGGTCACGCTCTCTCGCTCGACGTGGCACGGCGTCATCCTGGCCGCCGAGCATCCCGAGCGGGTCGACCGGCTCGTGCTCACCGGCTGTGCGCTGGACGAGGCGCCGCGCGGCGGAGCCGACTTCCACGCCCCGGTCGGCGACGCCCCCGCGGGCTGGGAAACGTTCAACGCCGGCTACTGGCGCGCTCACTACCGGGAGTTCCTGGAGTTCTTCTTCGGGCAGGTCTCCGTCGAGCCGCACTCCACCAAGCAGCGCGAGGACGGCGTGGCCTGGGGCCTGGAGACCACCGCCGAGGTCCTCATCGCGACCATCGACGAGGGGCGCTGCCGCACTCCCCTGCCCGAGCTGCTGGCCCGCGTCCGCTGCCCGACGCTGATCGTGCACGGCACCGAGGACCGCGTGCGGCCGATCGCCCTGTCCGAGCGCGCGCACACCGCCATCGCCGGCTCGGTGCTGGTCCCCATGGAGGGCTGCGGCCACACCCCCAACACCCGCGACCCCGTGCGCTACAACGTGCTGATCCGAGAGTTCCTGGCCCCGGCGTCCGGCCCCCGCCCCTGGCGCCGCGCGATGTCCCGCCCCCGGCGCGCGCTGTTCGTGTCCAGCCCGATCGGTCTCGGCCACGCGCTGCGCGACGTGGCCATCGCCGCCGCCCTCCGCGCGCAGCGGCCGGACCTCGAGATCACCTGGCTGGCGCAGGACCCGGTCACCCGGGTCCTGGAGGCTCGCGGCGAGACGATTCATCCGGCCAGCCGGCTCCTGGCCGGTGAGTCGGCCCACTTCGGGTCGGAGGCCGGCGAGCACGACCTGCACGCCTTCTACGCCTGGCGGAGCATGGACGAGATCCTCGTCGCCAACTTCATGGTGCTCCACGACGTGCTCGAGGCCGAGTCCTACGACCTCGTCGTCGGCGACGAGGCGTGGGAGGTCGATTACTACCTGCACGAGAACCCGGAGCTCAAGCGCACCGCGTTCGCCTGGCTCACGGACTTCGTGGGCTGGCTGCCCGTCGATCCCGCCGATCGCCGCGAGGCCATGCTGGCCGCCGACTACAACGCCGAGATGATCGAGCAGATCGCGCGCCGGCCGCGCGTCCGGGACGCCGCGCTGTTCGTGGGCAGCCCCGACGATGTCGTCGACGCCGAGTTCGGCCCCGGCTTGCCGCGCATCCGCGACTGGACGCGCGAGCACTTCGACTTCCCCGGCTACGTCCTGCCGTTCGATCCGCACGACTTCGCCGACCGCGACGCGCTGCGCGCGCGCCTCGGCTTCCGGGCCGACGAGAAGGTCGTGTTTGCCGCGGTGGGCGGCACCGGCGTCGGCCACCACCTGCTGCGCCGGGTGATCGCCGCGGCGCCGGCGACCCGAGCGCTCCTACCCGAGGCCCGCATCGTGATCGTCACCGGCCCGCGCATCGACCCGGCGTCGCTGCCCGCAGGGCCCGGCGTCGAGTACCGCCGCTTCGTGCCCGACCTCTACGCCCACCTGGCCGCGTGCGACCTGGCCGTCGTGCAGGGCGGCCTCAGCACGTGCATGGAGCTCACGGCCGCCAGGCGGCCCTTCCTGTACTTCCCGCTGCGGAATCACTTCGAGCAGACCCTGCACGTGCCCCACCGCCTGGCGCGCTACGGCGCCGGCACGCGGATGGACTTCGCCCAGACCGACCCCGAGGCGCTGGCCCACGCCATCGCCGACGGCCTGAAGCGCCCGGTGCTCTACCGCGACGTGGAGACCGACGGCGCCCGCCGGGCGGCCGCCCTCATCGCGCGGCTCGTGTGAGCCGTGGCGAGGACGGGGAACCGCCGTGACACAGCAGAGCATTTCCGACCCTGATCCCATCACTGACAGAAGGAGACTGACGATGAACACGTCGACCATCACCATGCTCTCGGACGAACTGATCGGCCGATGCGGAGGCCGCGCGGCGGCCTACGACCGAGAGAACCGGTTCTTCACCGAGGATTTCGAGGAGCTGCGTGGCGCGGGATACCTCAGGATCGCCGTGCCCGAGGAGCTCGGAGGCTCCGGCCTGACGCTCGCGGAGGTCTGTCGCGAACAGCGGCGGCTGGCCTACCGGGCGCCCGCCACCGCCCTGGCGACCAACATGCACCTCTACTGGACCGGCGTGGCCGCCGACATGCGGAAGGCCGGCGACAGCTCGCTCGAGTGGCTCCTCCGGGAGGCGGCCGCCGGCGAGGTCTTCGCGGCCGGTCACGGGGAGGCGGGGAACGACTTGCCGCTCTTCCTCTCCACGGCCAGGGCGGAGCGAGTCGACGGTGGCTACCGCTTCTGGGGCCACAAGATCTTCGGCAGCCTCACGCCCGTCTGGACACGTCTCGGGATCCACGCCATGGACTCGACGGACTCGCGCGGCCCACAGATCGTCCACGCCTTCCTGCCGCGCGACGCCCGGGGCTACTCGATCAAGGAGACGTGGGACACGCTCGGCATGCGGGCGACGCGCAGTGACGACACGATCCTCGACGGCGCCTTCGTGCCCGACCGCTACATCGCCCGTCGGCTTCCTGCCGGGACCGCCGATCTCTTCGTCCTGTCGATCTTCGGCTGGGCCGAGCCGACCTTCGCGAGCATCTACCTCGGCCTCGCGGAGCGCGCCCGGGACCTCGCCGCGGCCAGCGCCAAGAAGCGCACCTCGCTGGCCGTCACCCGGTCCATGGCCTACCACCCGGAGGTCCAGCGTTGCTTCTCGGAGATGCAGCTGGCGCTCGAGGGGGCGACGGCCCAGGTGGATCGCGTCGCCGAGGACTGGTCCAATCGGGTCGATCACGGCATGGCGTGGCCGATGAAGCTCGTGGCGGCCAAGCACAACGCGGTGGAGGCCGCCAAGAAGGTCGTCGATCTCGCGATGGCCGTCTCCGGCGGCACCGGAATGTTCAAGTCGAACGAGCTCGAGCGCCTCTACCGGGACGTCCGGTGCGGCGGCTTCCACCCGGCCAGTTCCCTGCTGGTCCACGAGATCGTCGGCAAGACCGTCCTCGGGATCGATCTCGGCGAGCAGCCGCGGTGGGGATGACGAGGCCCGGCCGGGCGACCACCGGGCCGCTCACGAGGACCCGGAAGCGCGGAGCCTGAAGCGCCTCGCCGCGCGGATGGCCGGCCACGAAGCTCCGAGCCGAGTGGCCGGCCCGTCCGCGCGGCCGACCTCGCGCGGGCGCCGGGACGCGGTCAGGGCCTCGCGAGGCTCGCCGGGCGCGGGGCCAGCGTCTCGACGGCCGCGTGGACCTTGGAGGCGTGGAGCAGCGCCTCCGTGCTCAGCACCGAGCGCAGCGGGTCGCCGACACCGCCGGCCTGCCGCGCCGCCTTCTGCATGAGCGTGGAGATCGTCTCGGCCGGGAGCGCCCGCGCGAAGTAGAAACCCTGCCCGCGCTGGCACCCCAGAGCGCGTAGCTCCTGCAGCTGCGCGTCGGTCTCGATCCCTTCGGCCGTCACGCTGAGGTTGAGGCTGGCGGCCAGGGTGACGATGGCGCGCACGATGGCGACGTTGTCGGGCGCCTCCACCAGCGGGTGGATGAACGACTTGTCGACCTTCAGGGTGTTCACCGGGAACCGGTTCAGGTAGCTGAACGACGAGTACCCGGTGCCGAAGTCGTCGATGGCGATCAGGACGCCGAGCTCCTTCAGGGCGCGCAGCTTGGACAGGGCGGCGGACGCGTCGGCCATCAGCACGCTCTCGGTGATCTCCAGCTTCAGCGAGGAGGGATGCAGTCCGGACTCCCGCAGGGCCTCCGCCACGTCCCGGTAGAGGCTGGCCTCCTGGAGCTGCCGCGCCGACAGGTTCACGCTCACCGCCAGGGACGGGAAGATGCGCTGCCACTCCCGCATCTGGCGGCAGGCCTCCATCAGGACCCAGTTGCCGACGGGCACGATGAGCCCGGTCACCTCCGTGATGGTGATGAAGTCGCCGGGAGGGAGCAGGCCGCGGGCCGGGTGGTCCCACCGGATGAGCGCCTCCATCTCGGTGACCCGGCCGGTGGCGAGGTCGACGATCGGCTGGTAATGGAGCGTGAAGTCGCGGCGGGCCAGCGCGCCCCGGAGGTCGATTTCCAGCTCCAGCTGGGCGACCGCCCGCTCGCTCATCCCCTTGTCGAAGACCTCGCAGCGCGCCTTGCCGTTGCTCTTGGCGTGGTACATCGCCATGTCGGCGTCGCGCAGGATGGACTCCGGCCGGAGGTCGCCGGCTTCCGTCAGAGCCAGCCCGATGCTCGCGGTGACGAACACCTCGCGCCCCTCGAGGTCGAACGGATGTTGCAGGGTGTCGGCGATGCGGTCCGCCACCAGCTGCGCCGGGGCGGGAGTATCGATGTCCTCGAGCAGCATGCCGAACTCGTCTCCGCCGAGCCGCGCGACCGTGTCGCCCGGCCGCACGCAGCTCTGCAGGCGACGGCTCACGTCGATCAGCAAGCGGTCACCCACGTCGTGGCCGAGGCTGTCGTTGATGACCTTGAAGCGGTCGAGGTCGACGAAGAGAACGGCGAAGTGTCGCCCGTCCCGGGTGAGCCGGGCCACGGCGTGCTGCAGGCGGTCCAGGAAGAGCGCCCGGTTCGGCAGCGTCGTGAGGGGATCGTGAAAGGCCTGGTGGGCCAGCTGGCCCTCCAGCGCCTTCCGCTCGGAGATGTCACGCCCGGAGACGGTCAGGCCGACGAGGTGGCCCTGCTCGTTCTCCAGGACCGCGCCCGTCCAGTGATAGGTGCTCACGGACCCGTCGGCCGACGCCAGGCTGCCCTCGACCTCGAACCGGCCCACGCGGAACGCCTGTCGGATGGCGTTCTCGATGACCGGCTGGTCCTCCGGGACGAACAGCTCGAAGAGCCGCACCCCGTTCAGCGCCTCGGTGGGGCGCTGGGTGCGGGCCTCGAGGTTTCGATTCCAGAGGTCCAGCGCTCCCCGGAGGTTGAGGATGCAGATGATGTCGGGGATCGTCTCCATGATGTTCTCGAGGTCGCGCAGCGCCTTGGCCAGATCGTTGGTCTTGTCGCGGGCCAGGCGGTCGGACTCCAGGAAGTTGCTGGTCATCCGATTGAACGCGCTCACGACCATCCCGAGATCGTCCGTGGCCGGGGCCTGCAGACGGAAGCCATAGTTCCCGCCCGCGACCTCCTCGATCGCCTCTCGCAAGCTCATGACCGTCCGGCGCAGGTACCGCGCGACGCGGACGGTCAGGACGGCGCCGAGGCCGCCGAGCACGAGCGTCCAGGCGAGGGCCAGCTGCTGCTTCAGGCGCTGGAGCGACTCGCTGACGGCGGCGAGCGTTTCCCGCTGCTGGCCTTCCGCGGCCGCGAGATGCTGCCGGACCTGGTCGAGTTCCCGGACGATCTGGTCCACGGCCCCCGCGCCGCCGGCCTCGGGGCCGGCGCCCAGCGGCTGCCGCGCGAGCGCCGCGCCGAGACGACCCAGCAGGCGGCGCTGCGTCTCGGCCTCGCGGAACGTCTCGGCCGCGCGCGCCAGCGCGTCCCCGTCGGATTCACGCCCCAGGCGGGTCAGCCAGCGGCTCAGACCGGTGAGGTCGTCGAGCTGGGCACGGTCGCGTCGCAGGCGTCGGTACAGCGCCGGCAGCGAGCCGTCGTCGATCCGCGCGGGGGACGACGCAGCGCCTTCCATCTGCGCCATGGCCTTGCGGCTGCGCGCGACGTCACGGGCGGCCCCGTAGCGCACCAGACGCGCCGCGGTCTCCCGCGCGGTCTCGATGCGTTGCAGCTCCGCCGACATCCGCAGTCCGGTGACGAGAGCCGTCCCGACGTCGCTGAGCGCCAGCAGGCCGGCGATCAGCACGGCCCATGGAACCGCCGTCATCGCCACCTTGCTGGCGATGGCGAACCGGCGGAACGGCAGCGCTCGGGCATCACCTCCTCCGCTTGCCATTGGGCGCCGGGTAGGTGCATAAAGCATGCGCACCCCGGTCCGCATCGAAGCCCTTGATTTCATGGGGCGGGATCGCGCGCAACGTGGTCACAATCTGGCCAGCGCCACCTCGAGGTGTTCTCGCACAACCCACGCGCGGGCCTCTTGTTCGCGGCCCGCGCGCTCGGTGACGATGCCGGGCCGGTGACCCTCTTGACAAGGCCGCCCGCGAGCTTAAGTTAGCCGCTGCAGTACGGACAGCCCCGGCGACCTCGCGCCTCGCACCCTGGAAGAGGAGACCGATCATGGCCCCGACTCCGCGGCGCCTGCCACTGCTCTCCCTCGCCATGCTCATCCTGAGCGTGATGGTCACGGTCGATCCGGCGGTCGCCAAGACGGTCCGGATCCCCAAGACCGGCGCCCGGTGCGCGGATGACCAGGCCTGTCACAACCGCTGGCATCCCGCCATCAAGCCCGCGGCCACGGCCGACCCCGGCGACACGGTCGTCTTCGGCACCCGCGACGCCTTCGATCACCAGTTCACGCGCAACTCGACGGCGGCCGACGTGACCGCCGCCAACCTCAACCTGGTGCACCCGCTGACCGGACCGCTGTTCGTGAACGGCGCCGAGGCCGGCGACGTGCTGGCCGTGACCATCGGCGACATCGAGCCCGACACCTTCGGGTACACGGTCATCGTCCCGGGCTTCGGGTTCCTGCGCGACCTCTTTCCCAACCCCCACATCGTGCGCTGGGACCTCACGCGGTCGGCGGCGACCTCGCCCGACATGCCAGGCGTGACGGTCCGCTTCAACGGGTTCACGGGGACGATCGGAACCGCGCCGGGGCCGAAGGAGACCGACATCATGTTCCAGCGCGAGGACGCCCTCATGAAGGCGGGCGGCTTCGTGCTGCCGCCCGAGCCGAAGGACGCCTCCCCCAGGGACGTGTGCGGCGCGACCGGCACCCACAAGGACCGCTGCCTGCGCACCATCCCGCCGCGCGAGAACGGCGGCAACATGGACGTGAAGCAGATCGTGAAGGGCACGACGCTGCTCCTGCCCTGCTTCGTGAAGGGCTGCCTGCTGTCGATCGGCGACGTGCACTTCGCCCAGGGCGACGGAGAGGTCTCGGGCACGGCGATCGAGATGGACGCCACCGTCCGCGTGAAGGTCGAGGTTCGCAAGGGCCTGGCGGCGTTCGTCCGCCAGCCGCACTTCGAGGGCGGCAGTCAGCTCAAGCGGCTGGAACCCGACAAGTTCTACGCCACCGTGGGCTTCCCCATCAAGGAAGGCGGCAAGGTGACGCCGTACCATCAGTACCTCGACGGCGTGCGCATCGGCCCGCTGATGAACCTGTCCGAGGACGTGACCCTGTCCGCCCGCGACGCGCTGCTGCAGATGATCGAGTGGATCGTGCGCGAGAAGAAGCTCACGCGGGAGCAGGCCTACGTCCTGTCCAGCGTCGCCGTCGACCTGAGAATCTCCAACCTCGTCGACGTGCCGAACTTCGCCGTCACCGGCATCCTCGACCTGGGGGTCTTCCAGAAGTAGCGCCCGTGGAGCGGCGACGACTCCTGCGACTGGCCGCCCTCGTGGCCGCGGCGGGCGGCGTGATGGGGCACTCGCCGTACCGCCAGTGGCAGGTGTACCGCAAGAGCCGGCTGATCATCGTGACCAGCGCGGCGGAGCCGGACTCGTACCCGCTGGGAGACGCGATCGCGACGCTGCTCGCGCGCCATCTGCCCGAGAGCCACGCGCTGGCGGGGCGCGCGGGCGACGCGCTGGAGATCGTGAAGCTGCTCTCCAGCCGTCAGCTCGACCTGGCCATCCTCACCGCCGGGGACGCCCGGGACGCCCACGCCGGGCTGGGCCGCTTCGCCGTGGAAGGCGCCCAGCCCCTGCGCGCGCTCGCCGTGCTCGGATCCCACCTGCTGGTCTGTCGCGACGACTTTCCCGCGGCGACGGCCCAGGCCATCGCGAGCACGCTGGCCGAGCACTGGCGCGGCGCGGGGACGTCGGCCCCGACGATTCCGTTCCACGCGGGCCTGCCGCCGGCGTTTCCGGACGTGGCAGCCAGGGTCGTGGACGCGTTCACGACGGAGACGGGCGGCGTTCGCAACGTGCGCATCGACATGCGCCGCCGCGACATGGCGCCCGAGGCGGATGTCACGCTCGTCGGCGTGCTGGGGATGGACATCAAGCCCAGGGACGGCGCGGCGTGGTACTCGATCCGGCTGCTCTTCGGCCAGCGTCACGGCCGCTGGAGCTTCCTCAAGGCGTACCACGAGCTGCCCGCCCAGGGGCCCGTCTGGACGGAGGCGAGTGGGTGGTACCGGACCGTGGCCGAGCGCGCGCTCGGCCCGTGAGGCGCGGTCCCGCCGGGTGGGTCGTGCTCCTGGCGAGCGCGGCGGCCTGGCTCACGGCCGCCTCCGGTAGCGCCCATCCCGCCAACGTCGCCCGCGCGCGCATCGCCGTCGAGGACCGCGCGGTCGAGGTGGCCCTCAGCCTCAACCTGCTGGAGCTGGACCTCGTGCTCTCGCTGGACCACGACCTCGACGGCCACGTGACCGCGAGCGAGCTCGAGGGCCGTCGCGCCGAGGTGATCGGCTATCTCGGACGCCACGTCGGCGTGTCGGCATCGGGCCGTGACCTGCCCATGGAGCTTCTGGCCCTCGGCGTCGGTCGGAGCGGCGACGGCCGGGCGGTGGTCGAGGCCACGCTGGTGTTCCGGTCCGGGCAGACGCTGCGCGAGCTCGCCATCCACTGCGAGCCGCTCGCGGAGCTGGGCGCCGATCACACGACCGTGGCCCGGATCGACGCCGGAGGTCAGGCCCGGGAGTTCGTGTTCCGTCCCGGCGTGACGTACCGGCAGGCCCCGGGCGCGCTCGCCCGCGCCGTCGAATTCCTCCAGCTCGGCGTCGTGCACATCTTCCTGGGCTACGACCACATCGCCTTTCTGCTCGGTCTCCTGCTCGCGGGCGGCTCGACGCTCGCCATCGTCAAGATCGTCACCGCGTTCACCGCGGCCCACAGCGTCACGCTGTCGCTGGCCGTCCTCGACGTCGTGACCCTCGACCCGGTCCTCGTGGAGGCCGGCATCGCCCTCAGCATCGTGTACGTCGCCGCCGAGAACCTCATCACGCCGGGGCGTCACGGGCGCTGGCTCGTCAGCTTCGGATTCGGCCTGGTCCACGGGTTCGGCTTCGCGGCCGTTCTCAAGGAGCTGGCGCTGCCGTCCCCGGCGCTGGTCACGTCGCTGGTCACGTTCAACCTGGGAGTCGAGCTGGCCCAGGTCGCGATCGTGGCGCTGGTGGTCCCCGCGCTGTACGGGCTCAGCCGCACGCGCGTGCACGCGCCTCTCACGCGCCTGGCGTCCGCGGTTATCCTCTCGCTCGGCCTGTTCTGGCTCTACCAGCGGGTGATGGTGTGACGCGCGCGCTGGCGACGCTCGGCCTGGTGCTGGCGCTGGCGTACCCTGCGGCCGGCCACGACGTCGAGGAGGCCGAGGCACGACTCGGCGAGATCGCCGCCCAGCGGCGCACGGTCGCCGTCGGCCCCACCGACCGCGAGCGGGCGGAGGCGCTGTTCAGGCTCGGCGAGGCAGCGGAGGCGCTCGTGGACGCGCTGAACCGCGACGTGACCACCCACGGCGCCCGCGACGTTCTGGCCGATCTCGTGGTCAGACGGATGCAGGTGCACGGCCTCAACGTCGCCTGGGCGCCCGGCCTGAACCGCTACACGTACGACCTCGCGGCCTTCGTCGTGTACCTGCGCCTGGCGCCGCGAGGCCGGTGGGCGCCGGAGGCCGAGTTCCGGCTCCTGGCCGGGCGGTTCTACGCCACGCTCGGCGCCGATCCGGCGGTGGTGGTCGGGACGGACGTCGCGGGGCTGGTCGAGGCCGTGGCCGGCGCGGAGCGGTTCCTGCGCGAGCACGGGTCGCACGAGCGCGCCGGGACGGTGCAGTTCTTCCTCGCGGTCGACCACTACCGGATCGCGCGCAACGTCAAGGACCCCGCACGCGGCCGGGAGCACGAGCGCCTGGCCCGCCAGGCGCTCCAGCGAACGGTGGAGCGTTCGTCCGAGCCGCTCGAGGTCCGCGCCGCCCAGACGCTCCTGGAGACGCTCGCCGCCGGCGGCCGCTGACCAGCCGCGGGTCTCAGGAGGGCACGATGACCGCCTTGCCGGTGGTCTGCGTGTCGAAGAGCTTGTAGGCCTCCTCGGCTTGCTCGAGCCGCCAGCGGTGCGTGAAGAGCTTCTCCACGTCCACCTTCCGGTCGGCCACGAACTCGGCGCACTCCGCCTGGCCCTGCCTGGAGAACGTCCAGGACCCCACCAGGGTCACCTGCCGGCGCAGGAGATCCGGGCTCACGTCCAGCGTCACCTGGCCGCGCTCGCCGACGAAGCAGGCCGTGCCCCACGAGCGCACCGAGCGCACGGCCGCCGCCCGGGCCTCCGGCGCCGAGGAGGCGTCCAGCGTCTTGTGCGCGCCCTCGCCGTGCGTCAGGTCGCGGATCGCCGCCACCACGTCGCCCGCTCTCGGGTCGATCACCTCGTGGGCCCCGAACTGCCGGGCCAGCGTGCGGCGCTCCGGCGCGACGTCGAGCGCAATGACGCGGGCGCCCATGACGACGGCAAGCTGCGTCGCAGACAGGCCGACCGGACCCTGTCCAAAAATCGCGATCGTCTCGCCGCCCTGCAGGTTGAGCCGCCGTAGCGCGCCCCAGGCCGTGCCGGTGCCACAGGAGATCGCCGCGCCCGTCACGAACGACAGCGCGTCCGGCAACGGCACGAGCGTGGACACCGGCACCTTCATGTACCTGGCGTGACCGCCATGTCCGCCCGAGCCGTAGACGACGGTGCCCTCGAGGCACATCTGCGTCCAGCCCGCCCGGCAATGCTTGCAGGCGCCACAGCCGTCGTAGTGGTGGTCCATGACGCGCTGGCCGACCCTGGCCTCCCGCTCGGTGACGCCGGCGCCGACCGCGGCGACCACGCCGCACGGCTCGTGGCCGGCGATGACACCGGCCTGCCGCCTGATCCCGCCCGTCACGGTCCCGGGCGCGTGGGCCGGCGCGCGATAGTTGTGCAGATCGCTGCCGCACATGCCCGAGGCCTTGATCTCGAGGACCACGTCGCGGGGCCCCGGGGTCGGATCGGGGAACTCCCGCAGCTCCAGCTTCCGATCTCCGAGGAACACGACGCCTCTCATGGCTTCCTCCGGCGCACGATCCCCGTGCGCCCCGCGATTCTGCCACCACACCCCCTCCCGCGCTCGGTTTCTTGACCCCCCGGGCCGGGTGCCTCTCTACGACACGCGCTGCACGAAGGAGCGGTCCTCGACGAGGATGACGCCCGCCTGCCCGGCCCGGCGGGCCACCTCCAGGTGCTCCGGGTCGGCGGCCAGCGCCTCGCGATACCGCTCGTAGGCCGCCAGGCTTGGGAAGTCGATGAGGGAGAGCGCGCTGTTGGTAGGGCCGGCGAGCTTCGTGGGCGCGTAGTAGCCGACCACCTTGCCGCCGCAGCGCTCGATCGGCCCGGCGACGCCTCGCGCGTAGGCCTCGAACTCGGTGAGCTTGCTCGCGTCGAGCGTGTAGCGAATGCAGAGCGTGATCATGGCCGTCCTCCTCGGCGTGTGGGATGTGCCTCGAGCCGCAGTCTCTCGTCGCGCGGCCTCCGCGTCCATCCCGAACGCTTCGACGCGGGTCGAACCGTCCGCCCTTGCCCGCCGGCGGCGCCGGGCCTACTGTGTGGCTCATGGACGACTCCGACCTGCTCGCCGACGTGGCCGGGCTGCTCGGCGAGCCCGCGCGGACGCGGATCCTCACCGCGCTGATCGGCGGCTGCGCGTTCACGGGAAAGGAGCTGGCCTACTTCGCCGGGGTGACGGCCGCGACGGCGAGCAGCCACCTGTCCCGGCTCGTCGCCGGCGACCTGGTGGTGATGGAGAAGCAAGGCCGGTGTCACTACTACCGCCTCAAGTCCGCCGACGTGGCCCGCGCGATCGAGGGGTTGATGACGGTGGCGGCGGCGGCCCCGGCGGGCTGGCCGCCCGGTCATCGCGTGGAGCCTGCCCTTCGCGATGCGCGCATGTGCTACGACCACATGGCCGGCCGGCTGGGGGTCTCGCTGTGCGACCTGATGCTACGACGCGACTACGTCGTGCTCGTCGACGGTGGCGGCGAGCTGACGGACGTAGGGGCCCGATTCCTCGCCGACCTCGGCGTCGACCTCGCCCGGGCCGGCGGCGCCAGGCGACGGTACTGCCGCTCGTGTATCGACTGGACCGAGCGCCGGCCGCACATCTCCGGCACCGTGGGCGCGAGCCTCGCGGCGACGTTCCTCGGGCGCAGGTGGATCGCGCGCATCCCGGACAGCCGCGCGCTGACCATCACGGTGGAGGGCCGGAAGGCGCTGGCGGAGATCGGGGTCGCGGACCACCAGGCTGCGTCCGCGCCTCCGCGCGTCGCCCTGGCCGGAGCGCGCCGCTAGCGGAGACGCGGCGTGGCGAGCCCTCACGACGCGCTCGCGCTCGTGCCTCTCGTGGTCTTCGTCGCGTACCTCGTATTCGGCATCACGGGGTTCGGCGCGTCGCCGATCACGATTCCCGTGCTCGTCCATCTCCTGCCCCTGGCCTTCGTGCTCCCCCTGGCCGCGCTCCTCGATCTCGGCTCGGGGCTGGCCCTCGGCATCCACACGCGGCGACAGGCCGATTCCCGCGAGCTCCTGACGCTCGTGCCCTTCACGCTCCTCGGGCTCACCCTGGGCGTCACGCTGCTCCTCCGGCTGCCGCGCCAGGCGACGCTGCTGGCACTGGGCCTGTTCGTGTGCACCTACGCGGTGAACCTGCTCCTGCGTCGCGAGAGCCGGCGGCGCCTGAGCCGGTTCTGGGCGGCGCCCGCCGGCGTCGTGGGCGGGCTGGTCGGGGCGCTCTTCGGCATGGGCGGCCCGCCGTACGTCATGTACCTGGCCGGCCGGATCGCCGATCCGGACGCGCAGCGCGCGACGATCTCGCAGATGGTGATTCTCAATGTCGGCCTGCGGGTCGTCGCCTTCGCGCTCGCCGGGCTTCTCGTCTCCAGCGCGCTCTGGCTCGCGCTCGCGGCCCTGCTGCCCGTGGCCTGGGCCGGAGTGTGGGTGGGTCACCGCGCTCATCTTCGCCTGGCCCCCGCGACCGCCGCGCGGATCATCGCCGCCGCGCTGTTCATGGCCGGCGCAACGCTGGTGGCGCGGACGCTCTAGGAGGCCGGGCGACCAGCCGTCCGCCGAGGTCGCGCCAGCATTCGGCCAGAGGGCCTGGCGAAGCCGGGGTGTCGAGGACCCCGGCGATGGTAACGTTGGGACGCCGACCATCATCGACCAGGAGATCTGCTCATGTCACGCCTAGGCTTCGGCGCGTTTCTCGCCCCCCACCATCCCATCGGCGAGCATCCCATGCTGCAGTTCCGCCGCGATCTGGACCTCGTGGAGCATCTGGACAGGCTCGGGTACGACGAGTTCTGGTGCGGGGAGCACCACTCCAGCGGCTGGGAGATGATCGCCTCGCCCGAGATGTTCCTGGCGGCGGCGGGCGAGCGGACGAAGCGCATCAAGCTCGCCACCGGGGTCGTCTCCCTGCCCTACCACCACCCGTTCAACGTGGCCCAGCGGATGGTGCAGCTCGACTACATGACCGGGGGACGCGTGATCTTCGGCTCGGGGCCGGGCGCGCTGGCATCGGACGCCCACACGCTCGGGATCGATCCGATGCTGCTGCGCGACCGCCAGGACGAGGCCATCGGCGTCATTCGCCGCCTGATGCGCGGCGAGCGCCTGAGCATCGCGTCCGACTGGTTCACGCTCCAGGACGCCGCGCTGCAGTTGCTGCCGTTGCAGGAGGACATGCCCTTCGCGGTCGCCTCCCAGATCAGCCCCTCGGGGATGACGCTGGCCGGCAAGCACGGCATCGGCATCATCTCGATCGGCTCGCTGTCCGAGGAAGGCCTGAACGCCCTGCCGACGCAGTGGAGCTTCGCGGAAGCCGCCGCCGCCGAGCACGGCCAGACCGTCGATCGCAACAACTGGCGCGTGCTGATGAGCTGGCACATCGCCGAGACCCGCGAGAAGGCCCGCGCCGAGGCCCGCGACGGCCTGCTCCGACACAACAACGAGTACATCACGGCGACCCTGCAGCGGCCCGGGGCGCGTCTCTTCAGGACCCCCGACGAGGCCGTGGACAAGACGGCCTTCGCTCCCGGCGCCGTCGCCACGATCGGCACGCCGGACGATCTCGTGGCGCGGATCAAGTCGGTCCTGGAGATCTCCGGCGGGTTCGGGACCGTCGTCGGCTTCGTCCACGACTGGGCCAACCCGGAGAACACGCGGCGCAGCTGGGACATGGTGGCGCGCTACGTGGTGCCGGAGATCAACGGCTATCTCGTTGGCCTGCGAACCTCTCGCGAGTTCGTCGCCAGCAACCGCGAGTACTTCAACCGCGCCCGCGAGGCGGTGATGCAGAAGATCACCGAGAACCCCGCCGCGGCCGCCGCGCTCAAGGTCACGAAGTCGCCGCTCCTGGCCGCCTCGGCCAGCAACGTGCCGGACCTGGACCAGGCCGCCGACGGCCGCGCATCGCGGTGACGGCCTGACTCCACCGCCGTGGACAGTGCGCGACTGTTCTAGCGCAGCCGCGGGCCCGGGTCCATCTTGAGGAAGACGCGACCGCCGATCGGATACCACTCGGGGGCGACCGTGACGGCCTGGCCGACGACCTGGAGATCGCGCCAGCACTCGGCCAGGCGGCTGTCGCGCCGGTACGACGTGCTGCCACCCTGCCGGTACATCAGGTCCATCGCCTCGCGCGCGCAATCGGCGGCGTGCACCGCGGCCAGCCGGCAGCGGGTGCGTTGCTCGAGGGTCGTCTCCCCGCCGGCCGCGACGGTGTTCCAGATCTCGGTGATGGTCGCCGTGCGGTAGGCGCGACCGGCGTTCAGGATCGCGTCGGCCCGGCCGACCGCGTCCTGGACTTGAGGGTTCTCGCAGAGGCGACCGGTTCGGCCGCGCGGCGTCTTCTCGGCGGCGAGCTCGATCAGCGCGTCGATGCCGGCCCGCGCGATTCCGGTGATCACGGCGCTGTGGTGCGGGCCGACCCAGGCCTGGGCCGGCAGCGCGTACGAGATTCCCGGCCAGTGACTCCACTGGTTGTCGAGGGGGACGCCGGCGTGGACCATCGTTCGCCGCTCCGGCAGGAACACGTCGTCGACCGTCCAGTCGAAGCTGCCCGTCGCCCGGAGCCCGGCCACGTCCCAGCTGCCCTCGACGATCTGCGCTTCCGAGCGCTGGAAGACGCCGCGCCAGTAGACCGAGGCGCCATCGGGGCTGCGGCGTGGCTGGTCGCCGTCGAGAATCTGAAAGCTGCCCAGCATCCAGGCGCTCTCCTGGCAGCCGGTGCCGAAAGGCCAGCGACCGGTGACCCGATACCCGCCGTCGACCGGCACGGCCCGTCCGCCGCCCTGCACGGCGGTGCCGGCGATGGCGACGTCGTCGCCGTGCCCATAGATTTCCTGGATGCCCTCGTCGGGTAACCCGAGCGTGACCAGCTGAGCGATGTTGTTGTTGCAGAGGTTCCAGCCCACCGAGCCGGCGGCCTCGGCCAGCAGCTCGACCACCCGCAGATAGGTGAGCGGGTCGACCTGCAGGCCGCCCAGTACCCGCGGTCTCACGAGCCGGTAGAATCCGGCAGCGTGACATCGCTCGACCAGCGCCTTCGGCAAGCGTTGCTCGCGATCGATCTCGTCGCGATAGCTGCGGATGACCGGCATCAGCTCGACCGCGGCCCGTACCGCGGGCTGCGCGTCGAGGTCGGCCGGCAAGCGCGTGTCGGCGGCGAGCTGCTGCATGTGGCCGCGATGTTCCGCTGGCCAACCGGAGGTGTCAAGCGGTACTAATCGCCTTCGGCTCACAGGTAAACGAACGCGAGTACTCCAACCGCGCACGCGAGCTCGTGATGGCGAAGATCACCGAGAACCCGGCCGCGTGCGAGGCGCTTCAGGTGACGAGATCGGCGCTGTGGGCCGCCTCGTCCAGCAAGGTGCCGGACCTGGACCGGGCGGCCGACGGCCGCGCGTCGCGATGACGCTGCAGCGTTCAGTCAGATCGCGGCCGTGACCTCGACGCGGTTGTCGTGGAAGACGGCGCCGCCGCCCATGTCCGAGTCCCGCTCGGCCACCGTGGCGTTGGCGTTGGCGGCGCCCGCCACCCGCTTGGGCCAGAAGCCCTTGCTGGCGGCCGCCACCCCCGGCCGCACGGCGTCGCTCACCCGCACCAGCGCCCGGAACTCGCCGCGCTCGTTGTAGACGCGCGCGACGTCGCCCGCCCGCAGCCCGCGGGCGTCGGCGTCGGCTGGATGCAGCACGATCGACGGCGCGCCCTGCCGGCGCTCCAGCTCGGGGACGTTGGCGAACATCGAGTTGAGCAGATAGTGGGAGGCCGGCGCGATCAGCGCCAGCGGGAAGCGCCGCGCGAGCTCGGTTCCGTCCTGCGCCGCCTCCGCCGGCGGCGTGTAGGCCGGGACAGGGTCGAGTCCCGCCTCGGCCATCGCCGGTGAGACGAATTGCAGGCGCCCCGAGGGCGTCGGAAACCCGTCGGCGAACGGTACGAACGGCGTCGGCACGGCGAGGCGTCGCCAGCCCTCACGCTTGAGCTGCTCCAGCGTGATCCCGGCCAGGGCGGGATCGGGCGAGTCCAGCACCGAGCGCGCCAGGTCATCGTCGCTGTCGTAGACGCAGGGCTCCGTCACGCCGAGGCGGCGCCCCAGGCGGCGGAAGATCTCGGTGTGCGGCAGGCACTCGCCCGGCGCCCCGACCGCAGGCTCGTTCCAGCCGAGGTAGATGTGACCGTACGCGTGGTGCAGGTCGGCGTGCTCGGTCTGCATCGTGCTCGGCAGCAGCAGATCGGCGTAGTCGACGGTGTCGGTCTGGAAGTTGTCGATGACGATCGTGAAGAGATCCTCGCGGGCGAGCCCGCGGCGGACGCGCTGCTGGTCGGGAACACTCGCCACCGGGTTGCTCGCGTAGATCAGCAGGGATTCGACGGGCGGGTCGTCCACCTCCAGCAGCCCCTCGGCCAGGCGAGTCATGCCGAGCCGCCGCGTGCCGGGCGGTCGAAGATCGTCGCGCCAGAGCGCGGGCCAGTTGCCCCGGAAGAAGCCGCGCGTGTCGTAGACGGCACCGCCGCCGGAATAGCGCCAGTCGCCGGTCACGCCGGGGATGCAGTTGATGACTCGCACGGCCATGCCCCCGCCGGCGTGACGCTGCAGCCCCATCGTGACGCGAATGCCGGTCGGTCGCGTGGTGGCCAGCCGCTCGCCGAGCGCGACGATGCGCTCCCACGGCAGGCCGGTGATCGCGCCCACGCGATCGGGCGGGAATTCCAGGATGCGGCGCCGGAACGCCTCCCAGCCGACCGTGTGCGCCTCGATGAACTCGCGGTCCTCACGGCCCAGGGAAACGACCACGTGGAGCAGCCCGAGGGCCAGCGCGGCGTCGGTGCCTGGTCGCGGCGCCAGATGCTCGTCCGCCTGGGCGGCGGTGCGGGTACGGATCGGATCGATCGCCACCAGGTGGGCGCCGTCGCGGCGCGCGGCCTCGATGTACCTCCACAGGTGATGATTCGTGGTCAGCGTATTGGTGCCCCAGAGCAGGATCAGCTTCGAGTGGCCGAAGGTCTCGGGGTCCATGCCGACCCTGTTGTCGCCCAGCGTGTACCCGGTGCCGACGCCGCCGGCGATCGTGCAGATCGTCATCACGTGCTGCGAGGTGCCGAGCACGTTCCACAGTCGCCGGCCGGCGCCGTACACGCCCTGCAGCGCGCCCATGGTACCGGAGCCGTAGTAGGGCCAGAGCGCCTGGGGCCCATGGCGGCTGATGATGGCCGTCCAGCGCGTGGCGATTTCCTCCAGCGCATCGTGCCAGGTGATGCGCGTGAACCGTCCCTCGCCCTTGCCGCCGGCGCGCCGCAGCGGGTACAGGAGGCGGTCGGGCGAGCGCGTGTAGTCGAGGTAGCGGTGGACCTTGGCGCACAGCGCGCCGCGCGTGTACGGGTGCCGGCGGTCGCCGCGCAGGGCGACGGCGGCGCCATCCCGGACGGTCACGACCCAGCTGCAGGTGTCGGGACAATCGAGCGGGCAGGCGCCGAGGACCTCACGGAAGGCGCTCTCGGGCGGACCACCCGGACGTGAACTGAGGTGCTCGGTGGTGCCGACGGCGTCTACCGTCATCGAGTGGGCTCCTCCTCCGGTATACGGCGAAGCCTGGGGGAGAGGGTGGTTCCGAATCAATTCCCTTCGGGGTAATGTCGGACCGGCGCCCTGAACCGGGCCCCCGACCGCCTCGCGGCGCGGTGGCGGGCCTCGAGTGACGGGCCGCCGGACCTGGAGGGTCAGATGACAGAGAAGATTCGGGTGGGAATCGTGGGAGCGACGGTGACCCAAGGGGGCAGCGGCTGGGGAGCGAATGCCCACGTGCCCGCCCTGAAGGCCCTGCCCGACTACGAGCTGAAGGCCGTATGCACGGCGCACGAGGACACCGCCAAGGCGTCGGCTGCGGCGTTCGGCGTCGAGCGTGCGTTCCATCGCTTCGGCGACATGGCGGCGCATCCGGAGGTCGACCTCGTCGTCGTCTGCGTGCGGGTGCCCGGCCACCGCGAGCTGGTGATGGCCGGCCTGCAGGCCGGGAAAGCAGTGTGGTGTGAGTGGCCGCTGGGTGCGACGCTGGCCGAGGCGCAGGAGATGGCCGGCCTCGCGCGCCAGCGCTCGCTGAAGAGCATCGTCGGCCTGCAGGGGCGCAGCGATCCGGCGATCCTGTACGCGCGTGACCTGGTCCAGGGGGGCTACATCGGCGAGGTGCTCACGGCCAATCTCAATACGGCGGCCCAGGCCGTGCTGCAGCGGGGCCCCGGCCGCATCTGGCAGGGCGTGCGCGCCAACGGCGCCAACACGCTGACCATCGCCGGCGGCCACGCCATCGACACCCTGTGCGCTGTCCTCGGCGAGTTCGTGGAGGTCTCGGCCCGGGTGTCGACGCGGATCCCGGAGTGGCGAACGCTCGAGGGAACGCCGGTCGCGGTCGACGCGCCGGACAGCATCAACGTGGTCGGCCGCATGGCCAGTGGCGCCGAGGTATCGGTCAGCGTGGCCGCCGTTCCCTCGAATCCCAGCGGCAACCGGATCGAGATCTACGGGCGCGACGGCGCCCTGGTCGTCAGGGCGGATGGCTCGCTCAACATCGGCCCGAGCCAGGTGCAGGCGGGCAAGGGCAAGGAGTCCATGGTTGCGATGCCCGTCCCGTCCAAGTACAGGGTCGCTCCGGAGGGCACTCCGGCCGGCCCGGCCTACAACGTCGCCCAGGCCTACGCGCGCGCGGCCGACGCCCTGCGCGGTGGTAAGTCCTTCGACGTCGATTTCAACCTGGCCGTCCAGCGCCACAAGCTGATCGACGCGGTCGAGCGGTCCTCGGCCACGGGCCGGTCGGTGAAGGTGGACCAGACCTAGCCGACATGGACGACGTCTACTGCTTCGGCGGCAACCCGCTGGATCGGGTCAGCGAGCGCCGTGACGACCGCGAGTGGATCACCAAGCTGCTCGACGACCCGGAGACGCGCGTCCTGGCCCTGCGCGACCTCAAGCCGTTCACGCGAGGCACGACGGTGCCGTCGCTCGACTGGCAGCCGGTGGCGCCGTGGCGCGACCAGATCGATACCGGCGCGCCGCTGATCTTCCTCGGCCTCGGCGACGGGCGCGCGCACTTCGCGATCGACGCGGCCGGGGCGGACGTCGCCCCCGACGTCGACACCGAGCTGATCGACGTGCGCGCCCTCGCGCCCACGATCGCCCCCGGCGAGGCGGCCATCCTCGCCGAGGCGCGCTCGCTGCTCGACTGGCACGCCCGACACCGCTTCTGCGCCCAGTGCGGGTCGCCGACCGCGATGGTGTCGGCCGGCTGGAAGCGGCAGTGCCCGACGTGCCGGGCGTCGCACTTCCCGCGCACCGACCCCGTCGTGATCATGCTGGCCACCCGCGGGGAGCGGGCCCTGCTCGGCCGCAACCGCCGGCGGCCCGGCGCGCGCTTCTCCTGTCTCGCCGGCTTCGTCGAGCCGGGTGAGACTCCGGAGGAAGCCGTGCGTCGCGAGGTGCGCGAGGAGGCGGGCGTCCGTTGCGGGCGCGTGCGCTACCTGGCCGCGCAGCCGTGGCCGTTTCCGTCGAGCCTGATGATCGGGTTTCTGGCCGAGGCCCTGACCGAGGAGATCACCGTCGACGCCGAGGAGCTCGCCGAGGCGCGCTGGTTCTCGCGCGACGAGGTCCGGGAGATGGTCGCGCGGGCCGCCGCCGGCCCCGACGACCCGACGAGGGTGTCGCTGCCGTCGCCCATCGCGATCGCGCACCACATCTGCCGCCGATGGTCGAGCGGCCGCGCCGGCGTATCGTGAACCTGCCGAAAGGACGAACATGGACCACGTAGAGTTCGACCGCGAGCCGACGGCCAGCTTGACGACGCTGGTCATGGCGTTCGGGGGCTGGATCGATGCCGGCCGCGCGGCAACCGGCGCGCTGCGCCACCTGGCCCGCGACCTCGAGGCCACACCGCTGGCCCGGATCGACCCCGAGGAGTTCTTCGTGTTCACCCAGGAGCGGCCGGAGGTGCGCTTGCGGGCCGACGGCGACCGCGACATCCACTGGCCCCGGAGCGAGTTCCTGGCCGCGGAGCCGCGAGGCGGCCGGGAAGGCCTTTTGCTGTTCTGCGGCCCGGAGCCGCACCAGAAGTGGAAGACCTACACGAAGGCGTTCCTCGACGTGGCCGAGCGCTGCGGCGTGCGGCGGATCGTCTCGCTCGGAGCGCTCCTGGCCGGCGCACCGCACACCCGGCCGGTACGCGTCACCGCCCGCGCCACCGACCCCGCGGCGCGGGCCGTGCTCGAGGCGTGGGGCATGTACCGTCGTCCGACCTACGAGGGCCCGACCGGCATCTCCTCGGTCGTCCTCGACGCGGCGGAGCGGCGGGGCATGCAGCACGTCGGCTTCATGGGGCAGGCTCCGCACTACCTGCAAGACGCCCAGAATCCGGCGGCGATCCAGAGCCTGGTGTCCTGCGTGGCCCGTCTGCTCGAGCTGAGCCCGGACATGTCGCGCTTCGCCGAGGCCATCCAGGAGTTCCGGGCCCAGTGCGATCAGGCCGTCGCCCGCGACCGCGCCACCCGGGAGCACGTCCGCAAGCTGGAGCAGGAGTACGACGCGGAAACGGCCGAGGAGCGGCCGTCGCTCCCCGCGGGCGAGATCGACTCGGACAGGCTGATGCAAGAGCTCCAGGAGTTCCTGCGCAAGCAGCGCGAAGGCGGCGCGCAGGGCTGACCGGAGAACGTCAGCGGCGGGCGGGGGCGCCCGCCAGATCCTCGATCCGCGCCCACTGGGTGTCGGTGACGGGCATCACCGACAGGCGCGCGATCCGGACCAGCGCAAAGTCCGCGAAGGCGGCGTCGGCCTTGATCTCGGCCAGGGTGACCGGCCTGGGGAGCCGCGCGACCGGTGCGACATCCACCGCGACGTACTTTCCGGTCGGATCTTCGGGATCCGGATACGGACCCGAGAGCGCCTTCGCGATCCCGACCACCGCCTTCTCGTCGCCGGTGTGGTAGTAGAGGATGCGGTCGCCCTTCTGGATGCCGCGAAGATGCTTCTGGGCGAGCGCGTTCCTGACGCCGCTCCAGGCCGCCTTGCCGTCCTTCACGAGCGCGTCGAACCCGTAGTGGGTCGGCTCTTCCTTCACCAGCCAGTTCATCGGCGTCCATTCCCCGTCGAGCACCGTCCACGGCTCTCCCCGCGGTGGCATGCCCGGCTCATGACGACTGCGTGAGCCACACGCCCAGCGAGGCGAGGGCCAGGCCACCGAGGGCGAGGGGCGTGAGCGTCTCGGCCAGCAGCCACCAGCCCAGCAGCACCACCACGCCGGGCACCAGGTAGAAGTTCGCGGCCACGCGTCCGGCCGCGCCGCGGTTCAGCAGCAAGTAGTAGAGCGTCATCCCGCCGATCGACACGACGACCACGTTCCAGGCAACCGCCGCCACCGCCTCCCCGCTCCACGTCGCCCGCGGCGTCTCGAAGAGCAGCATCGCGAGCAGCACCAGCACCGCGGCCGACGCGAGCTGGACCGCGGTCGCCGGCAGCAGTGGCACGCCGCGGCCCCAGCGGCCGAAGTAGAGCGTGCCTCCGGCCAGGCCGACGACGCCGAGGAACCCCAGCAGGACGGCCGCGAGCTCGGCGTGGCTGTGGGCGGCGCTGCGGCCCACGACCAGCAGCATCCCGGCGAACCCGACCAGGATGCCGAGCCACTGGCGCCGCCGCAAGCGTTCCCCCAGCAGCGGTCTGCCGAGGAGCGCGATGAGCAGCGGGCTCATGGCCTGCACCAGCGCCATCACCGCCGCATCCACCGTCACCATGCCGACGTGGAACGCGGCGAGGGTCAGCCCGTTCACCAGCGCCCCGGCGACCATCAGGTGATACCAGCGCCCTCGCAGCGGTGCCCAGGACTCGCGCCGCACCACCATCGCGGCCATCAGGATCACCGCCGCGACCACGAGCCGCACCGCCACGAACAGCAGCGGCGTGACCAGCCGCAGGCCGATGCGGGCGGTGACGAACGACGAGCTCCAGATGAGCACGAACGCGTAGGGCGCGACGCTCGAGAGCACGTCGCGCACCCCGGACGGCGATCGAGGGGTCATCGGAGAATCGACGCACGTTCCTCGGAGCTGTGGTGTCCGGCGGCCGTGAGCCGAGCACGGGGCCGCCCCCTGCCGGACGGCCCCGTGCCGGTGACGCTCAGCCGATCAGCTGTGCCACCTGAACTGCTGCGGCTTGCGGGCGGACTCCTGGGAGATCATGACGTTGACCAGCGCCGGGCCCCGAAACGCCATCGCCCCCTCGAGGGCCGGCTTCAGGTCCTTCGGGTTCTCGATGAACCAGCCCTTGCCGCCGAAGGCCTCCATCATCTTGTCGTAGCGGGCGCCGTAGATCAGCGCGTTCGGCCTCAGGTTCTGCAGGGGATTGTCCGGATGCGTGGCGTGCCCGGGCCCGATCCCGCCGTTGTTGAACACCACGATCTTGACCGGGAGCTGGTAGCGGCAGGCCGTCTCCATCTCCATGCCGGAGAAGCCGATGGCCGAGTCGCCCGACACCGAGATGATCGGCTTGTCCGGATGCACCACCGCGGCGGCGATGGTGAAGCCCATGCCGATGCCCATCGTGCCGTAGCTCCCGGCATCGAGCCGGTGCCGCGGCCTCGCGTTGAACAGCTGCGTGCGGCCGATGTCCATCGTGCTGGCGCCCTCGCCGATGATGATCGCGTCCTCCGGCGCCCAGGCGGCCACGTCCTTCAGCGCGCGGTAGTAGTTGGCCGGCGCCTGGTCGTCGGCGATCTGCGGCGCGATCTGCGCGGCGTTCGCCGCCGCCTTCTCGGCGATGGCGGCCCGCCAGGGCATGTCCTTGGGATAGACCCACTCGCGCTTCTCGAGGGCCCGGTTGAGCTGCCCCACGATGGCCTGACCGTCGCCGACCAGCGCGACCGCCGTCGGCGCGTTCTGACCGATCTGCTCCGCCGCGATGTCGAGCTGGATGATGCGCACGTTCCTGTTGAAGCGCGGCGGCAGGCCGAAGTGCATGATCCAGTTGAGCCGCGCCCCCATCAGCAGGACGACGTCGGCGTTCTGCAGCGCGTGGCTGCGGGCCGCGCCCACCGACAGCGGGTGGCTATCGGGCATCACCCCCTTACCCATCGGCGAGGCGAGGAACGGCAGCTGGGTGCGCTCGATAAACTTGCGGACCTCGTCCTCGGCGCGCGAGTAGGCCATGCCCTTGCCGACGATGACGAGCGGCCGCTCCGCGTCCCGGAGCACGTCCAGCGCGCGCTCGACGTCGTCCGGCATGGCCTGGGTGCGGGGCGGGTCGGGGCAGCGCGCCGGCTCGTCCACCCTGGACTCGTCGATCTTGGCGGTGATGATGTCGTCCGGCATGTCGAGATAGGTCGCGCCCGGTCGTCCGTAGATTGCCGTGCGCACCGCCATCTCGACGTAGAACGGGATGCGGTGAACGTGCTCCACCGCGTGCGCGAACTTGCAGAACGGCGTGGTGATCAGCACCTGGCGCTCTTCCTGGAACGCGCCCATGCCGTTGCGCCAGGATTCCGACGCGCCGCCGATGCAGACCATCGGCCAGCCGTTCTGCTGCGCGTTGGCCAGGCCGGCGAGGGCGTGGACGACGCCGGGGCCCGAGACCACGAGGCAGGCGCCGGGGCGCCCGGTCAGGTAGCCCACCGCCTGGGCGGCGTACGAGGCGGACTGCTCGTTGCGCATCCCGACGTAGGTGATGCCTTCCTTCTGCGCGGCCGCGGCGATCGGCCCCACCGGAAATCCGACGATGCCGAACATGAACTCGACGCCCTGCCGCTTGAGACTCCTCGCCACCAGGGTCGCGCCATCGACTTCGCTCATACGGTCCCTCCTGTCGGAATCTTCGCGCGCTGGAGCTACTCGGCCAGCCAGACGGTGTCGAGCTGCTGGTTCAGGAAGTGGCTCGGCATGATCGTCCAGCCCCGCACCTTCGACGAGTGGGGAATGATCCGGTGCCACTGGAACCCCATGATGAAGTGGATCTCCTCGTCGTAGAGGCGCTTCTCGAACTGCCGCAGCAGGCGCCGGCGCTCCTCGGCGTCGAGGCTGCGCGACTGCCGCGAGTAGAGGTCGTCCATGACGGTGTCCTTGTGCTTGCCGTAGTTCACCGGCGAGGTCGTCAGGAACCAGTGGATGTCCAGGTCGGGCTCGACGATGGAATTGCACGGGGCGGTCACCGCCACCTCGAAGTCCCCGTTCCGCAGCGCCTGGAACCAGGACGACGTCTCGAGCGGGTTGTGCTTGACCGTGATCCCGATCTGCCGCCACTGGTCGATGACCCAGATCCCGAACGGCTCGTAGGGCTGCGGCACCGCCCGGTTCATCAGGGTGAACGAGAGGTTCTCGACGCCCGCCTCCTTCAGCAGGCGGCGCGCCTCGGTGCGGGCGGCGTTGATGTCCCGGCCGTAGCCGGCCAGCTTCTCCAGCTCCGCCGGGGGCGTCGCCCACGGCGTGCCGGGCACCTGGATGCCGGCGACCTCCTTGACCAGGGCGATGCGCGAGAGCGCCTTGGAGCCCTCCCAGCGGTCGAGCGCCAGCGTGAGCGCCCGGCGCACCCGCGTGTCGTCGAAGGGCTTCTTCTGCTCGTTGGGCGTGATCCCGATCGAGCAGTTCCACGGGCTCTCCTGCACCGTGATCTTGCCGCCCAGCGCGTTGACGAGATTGTCCCGGTCGGCCGGGGTGAAGCCGCGGAACTGGATGTGGGCGCGCTCGCCGCGGATGGCCGCGACCTGGGCGGACGAGCTCGGGATGAAGATCGCCCGGAACCCGTCGAGGTACGGCTTGCCCTTGTCCCAGTAGTCGGGGTTCTTCTTGGCGACCCAGTGCGAGCCGCGCACGTACTCGACGAACTTGAAGGGCCCGGTGCCCATGACGTTCTTCTCGTACCAGTGCGGGTCCTTCGCGAGGATGTCGGCCTTGTAGATCCAGTTCCACGGCGACGCCACGGCCGCCATGAAGGAGGCCTCGGGATACTTCAGGCGAAACACCACGGTGTCGGGCGTCGGCGCCTCCACCGACTCCACCGACTTGTAGGTCGCCTGGCGGCTCGACACGACTCCGGCCGGGGGAAAGATGATGTGGTCGTAGGACGCTTTCACGTCGCGCGACGTCATGAGGCTGCCGTCGTGGAACTTCACCCCCTGGCGCACCTTGAAGGTGTAGGTTCGTCGGTCGGGCGAGACCGTCCACGACTCGGCCAGGTCGCCGACGAACTTCGTCCCGGTGCGATCACCGGGATCGACGCGCATCAGCGTGTTGTACTGGGGCGCGCCGGGATGGAGCATCGCGAAGGTCTCCTCGCGATGGGCGTCGAAGCTGGGCGGCTCGGCGGCGACCACGAAGATCAGCTCGCCGCCCGGGCGCGGCCTGTCCTGGGCGCCGGCGGACGTCGCGAGGAGCACGAGCAAGAACAGCAGCAGCAGGGGGCGCACGATACAGCGGGTCATGAAAGGGCCTCCCGATCGTCGAAGTCCCGGTACAGTACCATGCGTCACACTCGAGCATCGGATCGAGGCGAGGAGAGGGGTCGGCGTCACAGCCCCCGGCGCGCGAGCCTGTCGGGCTTTCCCCGATTGTGTCCGGAGGACGGGTGCGGTACAAGGGCCCGGCTGACGCCGCACGTCACCGACGAGGGCCCGACCGTGTCGTCTGCCGCGGGAGCCACGGCGTCCCGCGCGCCTGGAGCTGCGCGTGAACGACGGCGCGTTCCGTGACGTCGCCTATACGCCGGGCGTGGGCGCCGGCAAATGGCGGCCCCATCCGAATCCCGTCCCGGCCAATCCGCCCATCGCCAATCCGGACCTGGCTCGCGGCTACCTTCCGTCCGCCACGCCCGGCTGGGGAGAAGTCACGCCGTTCACCCTGCTGTCGGCCGCGCAATTCTGGCTTCCGGGGCCCCCGGCATTGACCGGTGAAGCGTACGCGCGCGACTACAATGAGCTGAAGAGTGTCGGCGGCAAGGTCAGCACCGTCCGCACCGACGAGCAGACCCAGATCGCGCGCTTCTGGTTCGAGGGACCGGGGGCGTGGAACACCATCGCGCGCACCGTGGCCACCACGCGCCGCCTCGACGTCACGGACAGCGCTCGGGCCCTGGCCCTGATGAACCTAGCGATGGCCGATGCCTTCATCGCCGGCTTCAAGATCCGTTACGTGTACGACTCGTGGCGCCCGGTGACCGCCATCCGGGAAGGCGACAACGACGGCAACGATGCGACGGTCGGTGACCCGACCTGGGACAGCCATCAGAACACACCGGCGGTCTCCGACTACCCCTCGACACAGAGCGCCTTCAGCGGAGCGGCCGCCGTGGTGCTGGCCGGTGTCCTGGGCAGTGACGAGGCCGACTTCACCTTCACGAGCGGCGAGCCCTTCGAGGGTATCTCCCGCTCGTTCAAGAGCTTCTCGCAGGCGTCGCGGGAGAGCGCCGATTCCCGGGTGTACGCGGGCATCCATTCCGCAGCGCGTGCGAGGACGGGCTCCGCCTGGGTCGGAGCATCGGACGGCGGGCGAGCGCGCTCTACCTGCAGCCCGTCAAGAAGTGACCGCGGACCGGCGGGCCCCCACCCGCAGCAGTCGGTGGCGCCGCCGACCCGCACGGTGTCGGCGGCGGCCGGGAAGGACGAATCCCTCGACATTCGTGAGCCAGCTGAGCCGCATCTCCGGGCAGGCGTTCCAGATGGGCGACGACTCCCCGCTCTGCTCCCGACCACCGGCCGCCCCACCGCCCGCACATCATCCTGACGCCGTCATCTCCGCGTCCGCCTGCATCAGCCAGAACCGCATATCCATCTCGCGGTACATCCGCGCGGCCGTCGTGAGGTCGTCCGCCGCCCGCCGAGGGTCGCCGGCGCGCCGGTACAGCCGGCCGGAAGCCAGGTGGCAGTGCGCGTGGAGCGGCCGCATCCCGAGCTGCTCCGCCAGCGCGCGCGCCTCCCTGAACGCGGTCGCGGCCTTCTCCGCGTCCGCTGGCTCGCCCAGCAGGGCGATCTCACCGAGGATGCGGAGCACCCACGCCTCGTACCCGCGCTCCCGACGTTCCCGGCAGAGCGACAGCGCCCGCTCCGCCAGCACGGCCGCCTCGACCACACGCCCCCCCTGCGCGCACACGTCGGCCAACAACCCGGTCCAGTAGGCCTGTCCGACGAGCAGGCGCATGGCGGCTCCCCGCGAGACCGCGGCTTCCGCCAGTGGCCGCGCCCGCTCCGCTCGTCCCGACTCGGTGTAGGCGCGCGCGAGCGCGGAGGCGACGGGAGGGAACCACGCGGGGAACTGCCAGGCCTGGCACAGCTCGAGCGCTCGCTCCAGCGCCGAGATGGCCTCATGGAGGTCTCCCTTGATCAGACGGAGGTATCCGCTCCCGAGATACGCGCCCAGGAGCCCGACGGGGCGGCCGTCGGCCTCGGCGACGCTCACCGCCTCCTGCGCCACGGCCATGCCCGTCCGAAACTCTCCGAGCTCGGCCAGCGACCAGACGAGCCAGTGGCGCGACGGCAGGCCAGGGCTGCCGGCCGCCCGCACGTCGGCGGGCGTCGCCGGCAGAACCGCCAGGCTCCGCTGGCTGTAGTCGATCGCCCGGCGATAATCGCCGAGCGCGTGATACACCCGGCCCAGCTGATGATTGGCCACCGCCTGGCTCCTGACGTCGCCCGCGCCCAGGGCCGCCGCCCGCTCGCCCCACGCGATGGCCTGCTCTTGCTGGCCGGTGACCCAGTAGAAGTGCGTCATGTCCGTCGCGATCCGCGCCAGCCGTCGCGCGTCCCCCAGCGATCCCGCGAGCGTCTCCGCCTCGCGGAGGTGCTCGAGAATGCGCTCGTAGGCGCCGAGTGGGCGGAGCGCCGTGCGCAGGTCGAGCAGGACATCGACGGTGAGCGCGCGTCGGTCCGGGGTCGCCTCGATCATCCGCAGGGTACGCAACGCGCCCTCGAACGAGGCGACGGCGTCGCGGTTTGCCGACCGCGCCAGTGCCTGGAGACCCGCGCGGCGTGCGTACACGACCGCCTTGTCCCAGAGCTCGGCCCGGTCGGCGTGATGGGCCAGGACGTCCATCTGGTCCTCGAGCCGCTCGGCGTGGAGTGCCTCGATGGTCTCGACGATCCGGGCATGGAGGATCCGGCGCCGCGCGGGCGCCACGGCCCCGTAGGCGACCTCGTGCGTGAGCGCGTGCCTGAAGGTGTATTCGAGATCCGGGAAGCGTCGGGACTCGTACAGGAGCTCCGCCGCCAGCAGACGGGAGAGCTCGAGTCGCAGCGCATCCGCCGGCAGGCCGGCGATGGCCCGCAAGACCGTCCACGACACGTTCTTGCCGATGGCCGACGCCACGTCGAGGACGTGTCGCGTCGCCTCCTCCAGGCGGGCGACACGAGCGAACAGCACGTCCTGGATCGTGTCGGGCACCACGAGGTCGTCCGCCGGCCGGTCGACGACGTCGTCGCCTTCCCGCCGGAGGAGCGCTCCGACCTCCTGCAGGGACTTGACGATCTCCTCGAGGAAGAACGGATTGCCCTCGGCCTTGCGGACGATCTGCGCCTGCAGCGCGGGAGATGCGGACTCGGACGTGAGCAGCGCGCGGGCGAGCTGGACGCTTTCCGCCGTCGAGAGTGTCTGTAGGGCAAGCCGAGTGTGGTAGCTGCGCTCGGCGAAGGGCGGGCTGTAGTCCGGCCGCGCCGTCAGGATCATGAGGATCCGCCCGGTCGCGATGCTGTCGGCCAGCCGGCCTAGGTACTCCCCGGTCGCCTGATCCATCCCGTGCGCGTCCTCGTAGACCATGACCACCGGGCGCGTCTCGGCGGCGCGCAGAAAGAGCCGATCCACGGCCTCGAAGATCCGCTCCTGCCGCGCGCCCGCCTCCAGGCCGACGACGACGGGATCTGCGGGATCGATCGCGAGGAGCGCTCGCACGAACGGAAGGATCGGACGGAGGTCCTCGCTCCACCCGAGGACGTGCTGCTCGATCTTCGTCGAGACAGCCGGGTCGGGATCCCCTTCCTGGATCCCGAACATCCGGCGGAACAGGTCGATGAGCGGGTGGAACGGCATCGTGCGGCCGGAGGACACCGCGTGGCCCTCGAGCCACGTCACCGTGTCGGCCGCCCGCCGGCGCAGCTCGTGCAGCACGCGGGTCTTGCCGATGCCGGGGTCGCCGAGGATCACGGTGATCTGGCCCTGCCCGGCGCGCGCGCGCTCGAGACGGTCGATCAGAAGGCCAAGCTCCCGCTCGCGTCCAACGAACGGCGTCAGGCTCCGATCGGGCGGCAGTGGACCGCGCAGCCGATAACCCGGCCCGGGCGCGCCCTCGTCGACACCGTGAGGCGCAAGGTCGAACCAGCGCCGGAGAAAGGCGGCCGTGCTGGTGCTGACGAGCACGCCGCCCGCGGCGGCCCGATCCAGCAGCGCGTCGAGCACGGCACTGGCGGCGTCCCGGGCATCGGCGTCCATCACGAGATCGCCATCCACGCGCGCCACGGGGACCTCGGCCGTATGAATTCCCACCTGCACTTCGGGGTGCGACGGGTCCCCTTCTCTGGCCCGGGCGACCGCCCGCGCGATAGCCAGGGACGCGTGGGCAGCGCGGCGGGGCGCATCCTCGACCGGCTCGAGGCCGAACGCGGCGAGGATGCCGGTGACGCTCACGTCGCTGACCTGGCCGCCGAAGCTCCGGACCTTGTCGAGGACGATCTCCATGCCTCGGCCGCCCTCGGATGCCCGCGCCTCGATACGCGCCGGGACGAGCCGGCCGCGGACGAGCGTCACGCGGCGGGGCTCCCAGCGGAGGCCGGCCGACGCCGGTTCGCGACGGGTGCTCGCCGACGGCGCCTCTTGCCCGGCCGGGGCTGACGGGGCGACGAGATCGTCGGGCTCGGCCGGCGAACGGGCAGTCAGCCCGTGCTTCTCCAACCGGTAGCGGAGGGTGTTGCGCGGCAGTCCGAGCCGGACGGCCGCCCGGGAAATGTTCCACGCGGTCGCTCGGAGCACGTCGAGAAGGCGCGCCCGCTCAGCCTGCGCGTCGGCTTCCTGGACCGCGCGCCGCTCGTCCGCGATCCCCGGCGCCCCGGTGATCCCGGGCGAACGCGGTAACCCCAGGATCTCGGCGGTCACCGTGCTGGCCTCCGAGAGCAAGGCCACCCGCTCCATCACATTCGCCAGCTCGCGGACGTTGCCGGGCCAGGGATACCCGCGCAGTGACGCGCGCGCGTCCGGGCTCAGCGTCCTGACCGCCAGGCCGTAATCCCCGCAGGCGCCGGCGAGGAAATGCTCGGCGAGCCGCACGATGTCCTCGCCCCTCTCCCGGAGCGGCGGCAAGCGCAGCGTCACCACCGCCAGCCTGTGATAGAGATCCTCGCGAAACCGCCGCGCTCGCATCGCCGCGTCCAGGTCATCGCTCGTGGCGGCGATCAGCCAGAGGTCGACCGCCTCGTTGCGCGTGCTCCCGAGGCGACGCACCGTCCGCTCCTCCAGCACCTTGAGCAGCTTCGCCTGCGCGCCCTCGCCGAGGAGCCCGATCTCGTCGAGAAAGAGGATGCCCCCGTGCGCGGCCTGGACCAGACCGGTCCTGGCCTCCCGCGCATCCGTGAACGCCCCTCGCTCGAAGCCGAACAGCTCGGCTTCGAGCAGCGTTTCGGGAATCGCCGCGCAGTTGACGTCGATGAAGGGCCCGGCGGCCCGCGGCCCGGCGCGGTGGACGGCGCTCGCGAGCAGGCCCTTGCCGGTGCCCGTTTCCCCGAGGATCAGGATGGGCGGGTGACGGCGCGCTCGCCCGGTTTGGCGAGCCAGAAGCCGCTGGACCTGCTCCCGGACCTGCTCGATGACATCGCTGTCCCCGAGGAGCCGAGCGAGGGGATTCACCGCCTCATCGTACGCCGCGCCGGCACTGTCCAAAACTGCCCAATTCGACGGGGTTCGTCGTCGTTCGTCTGGCTCCCCGACCCTCCAACTGCACGTTTTTGCTGGGGAGATCTCCGGGCACACCCCTTGCCCTTCGACGAGCCACAGAGGAGGGAGCCAGCCATGAATCGGAGCCCTGAGGTGCGCACGACGGCGCTGCTGGTCATCGGGGCGGGGCCCTACGGTCTCTCGGTCGCCGCTCGCGCCAGGGAGCATGGTATCGACACCGTCGTGCTCGGCCGGCCGATGGAATCCTGGCGCGAGCAGATGCCCGAAGGCATGTTCCTGCGATCGGGGGTCGACTGGCACCTCGACGCCGCGGGGCTGCACACGCTCGAGGCGTACCTGGACGAGCGGCGCATCGCGCCCGCCGAGGTCGACCCGATCCCGGTGAACGTGTTCCTCGAGTACGCGGAGTGGTTTCGCGCCAGGAAGAAGCTCGAAATCCACGGGGGCCTGGTCACGCACCTCACGCAACACGACGGCCGGTTCGAAGCCGTCCTCGAGGGCGGCGAGCGAATCGCCGCCCGCTGGGTCGTCGCGGCGCCCGGCATCGGGTACTTTGCGAGTCGGCCGCCGTGGGCCAACCGGCTGGATCCGACGCGCGCCATGCACACGTCACGGCGGGTCCGGTTCCGAGATCTCGCCGGCGCCCGGGTGCTCGTCGTGGGTGGACGTCAGAGCGCTTACGAGTGGGCGGCACTCATCGCCGAGGCCGGCGCCGAGCGGATCGACATCGTCCACCGGCATCCGGTTCCCGCCTTCGACCGGATCAGCTGGAAATTCGCCGAGGCCTGCGTCGAGGAGACGCTCCGGACCCGAGGCTGGTGGCGGCAGCTTCCGAGGGACGAGCGGGAGGCCATGGAACGGCAGTTCTGGGAGACCGGGCGGCTGACCCTGGAGTGGTGGCTGACGCCGCGCCTCGAGCGAGCCGCGCTTCACCGGTGGCCCGGCACGGAGGTGGTCGAGGCGACCACGGGCCGACGCGACGGCGCGGTGGCGGTGCGACTCTCGAACGGAGAGCGACTCACGATGGACCACGTGGTCCTGGCCACCGGCTACCAGGCCGACCTGTCCCGGGTGCCCTACCTTCGAGAGCTGCTCGGTCGCATCGACAGGCTCGACGGCTTTCCCGTCCTGAACGACCGCTTCGGCTCCAGCGTCGACGGCCTCTACATTCCCGGATTTCTCGCGACCCGCGACTTCGGCCCCGTCTTCGGATTCGTGAAGGGGAGCCCCGCCGCGGCGACGATCATCGTCGAGGACATCGTCTCGCGCCGACGATGCGACCGTTCCCCCGCTCGGCTCTCGTCTGCTGGCGCCTTGGAGCTCTCATCGCCGCGGGCACCATGGCGGGGTGGGTGTACAGTAGGTGGTGCCTCCGCCGCTGTTCCTCCTGGATGACGCATCAGGCGTCGCGACCCCGGCGATCATGGCGTTTCGCACCACCTCGCGCTACCGACGACACGGGCGCTCACATGCACGCGCCGGCAGGGCTGCCCGGACGTGTCGCCGCAGGCGGAAGCCAGACGGGGATGACGCATGGCACAGCTGATCCAGATTTGCGCGTCGCAGAACGACCTGTTCGGCCTCGACGGCGACGGAATGGTGTACCAGTACAATTTCAACACGAACACCTGGATGAGCATCGGTCGCGGGCGAAGCGACTCGGATGGCCCCCCGCGAGCCGAAGAGATGAATCTCTTCGCGCGCCCGAACTCGCACAGAGGCACGCCGTCTGAGGCTGCCCCTCCGGCCAGCCATCGGGACTGAGCGTCTGGCGCATCCTGCTCCGTCACCCGCCGGAGCGAGCTCGGCAAACGGCCGGTCAGTCGTGCAGAACGACGTGAAGCAGCGAGGTGTGAACCTGCAATCCGCCGTTGTACTCGACGAATCCCAGCCGCCGGAACTTGTTCATGAAGTGGCTGATCCGTGAACGGGTCGTCCCGACCATCTCGGCCAGCGTCTCCTGACTGATCCGGGGCACGACGGGCTCCGGCCGGCCCTCCTTGCCGAAGTTCGCCAGCAACAGGAGCACCCTGGCCAGCCGTTTCTCGCTGGAGTTGAACAGCTGATCGACCAGGTCCTCTTCCATCCGGATATTCCGCGACAGCAGGTAGGTGGTGAACACCTCGGCAAAGGCACTGTCCTCGTGGAGCACCTGGATCATCTTCGGCTTGGCGAGACGGGCGATCGCGCATTCCGTCATGGCGGTCGCCGTCGCCATGCGCAAGGGCTGGCCGGCCAGGCATCCCTCGCCGAAAAAATCGCCCGGCCCCAGCAGCGCGATGACCGCCTGCTTGCCCTGCGGCGAGAGCACCGTCACCTTGACCTTCCCCTGCTGGACGAAGAACACGGCATCCGCGCGATCGCCCTGCGCGAAGATCGGTTGAGCTCTTCGGTAGGCACGGGTCGTGAGTCCGGTGCCGATCGCCGCCGACAAGGTCCTGGTGTCGAGTCTCGGCTTGGCGTTCCGCTTCACACTCATACGCGACCCCTGCTCGTGGCCGGAGCCGATCGGCCCGGGAAGCCTCGACACGTGAGGTGCGCCATCGATGACGGAGATTCTCGCACGGCGGGCGCAGAAAAAGCAGCGGCGATGTGCCGCCGCCCGCTCACCTGGGAGAGAGCGGTCCGGCGGGGTGCCTCTTCACGCTCGAACGATCCGCACGGTGGGAGCGGTTCAGCGCGGCCACCGTGCTGACGAGCTCTCGCATGCCGACAGGCTTGGCGAGGTGGGCCTGGAATCCAGCCCGCAGCAGGGGATAGTCCTCCACGCCACCGTGTGCCGTGAGGGCGATGGCCGCTGTCGCTCCGCCCGCGTCGGCCGGAAGTGCGCGAACCCGATCGATCAGCCAGTAGCCATCCTCACCCGGCATCGCAATGTCGCTCAACAGCACGTCCGGGGGCTCTGACCGCAGCGCCTGCAGTGCCGCCCGTGCCGAGCCCACCGCAGTCACGATGGCGCCCACCCCCCTGAGGATCTCGGTCACCACCTCGAGGACGAGCGCCGTGTCGTCAACGACCAGAACGCGCACGCCATCCAGCCGAGGCGCGTCGGCCCGCTCGCGTAAGAGATAGGCCATGCTCACCTCATGTCCGCCGGGTCGTCGACCACCCCGCTCTCGACCGTCGCGGCGTTCGATGAGCGTCGCGCACTCATCGTGCCCGCCCGGATGCGGCGACACCGAAGAGGAGACGGGTTGCCAACCGCTCCTGATCACTCGCCGGAGGCGTGGCGGGACGGGCCGAAACATTCCTGTTGCCCCCCTCGCTTCGGGGATCTGCACGCACGGCCGGGCGGGCATCGGCGGTCACCGGAGTATGGCCGCCGGAAGGCCGTCCGCCGAGGGCGAGAGCGAGCACGAGGACGAGCTGCGAGAATTCCATCGTAGACTCCGTTCCAGCGCACCCGGACGAGCGATCCCACTTCGAGTGCGCCCCGCGCTCCAGCCCCGAGGCTACCGGGCCCGGGACAGCGTGTCTGAGCAATACTGCACACCCGGAAGGGCACGGCGCTGACGCGGGTTCGAGGGACTTCACTGGCCCGTTCCGTGCACAAGGACCTGCTCGTGAGACGCGTGATCGATGTGATCGTGTCCGGTGCGACCGCGGCCGCCAGATGGTCGTGGGAGTTCGCCCACCGCCTGCTCGCGGCCAGGCGCTCCGCACCGGGTCCGGGCGATGCGCTGATTCGTCGAGGCTACGTGTTCGGGGCGATTGGCCGACGAGCGTACGATGCCGCGATGAGGAAGAAACGCCGATAGTCCATCAACGTCGTCGCCCGTCCTGGAAGGTGGACGGGCCGCGTCGAGACCGGAGCCTCAGATACCGTTCGTGCGGGACACCGGCGGTTCGTTCGGGGGTGTCCACGTTCCTGCGCTGTACGCCTGCAGTGCCTGCATGACGACGCTCCGGAGCGTGGTCCCCTGGCTCACGGCGCGGAGGCGCGCGGTACGATACAGATCGCGAGAAACGCCTCGTATCCGATAGGTGCCGGTGCCGGCGTGGCGGCGTTCCTTCTCATCCATGGCTCGATCTCCCTGGGCGCCTCGAGCGTCTCGTCAATGGCTGCCCGGCCTGCACGATCCTGGTGGAAATCCGCGGCGCACCGGCGCCGCCGGTGCCCGCTACATTACCAGAGTCCGAAGCGGTCGGTCCGGAATAATTTATAGCAAAGATATATCTTATATATTGAGTCCCGACGGGGCGGGTCGCGGAGTCAGGGCCGCGCCGTGACGCCATCGGCGTCAGACGGCCACGCTCGCGCGGAGTCAGCGCGACTCGTACCGCGAGAGTCGCACGTCCGTCCGGGCGCGGACGAGCAGCGCGACGTGGTCCTCGGTGGCGTCGACCTCGACGATGTCCCCGGGCTCGGCCGGCGCCAAGCGCTTGGCGTGGCGTCCGCCGCGCGGAACCTGCACCACCGTGCCATCCACCATGACCAGGCGCAGGTGGCCCGCGCTGAGTCTCGCCAGTCGGAACGGACCGATCGTGCCGAGCTCGGTGAGCGAGCCACGCCGACCGTCGACCGACCAGATGACCGTGTGGGCACCGTGGCGAGCCAGGCACAGCAAGGCCTCGTCGCGCGGGAGCGGATCGAGACACACGAGAGCCGCCGCGGTCACGGTCAGGGTGGCGCCGGTCTTGCCCTCGAGCCTCCACAGTTCCCAGCGATGCTCGGACACGCCGGCCAGTCGAGAGAGCAGCGCCGGGGCGTGACGCAGTGTCGTCCGGGTCACCGAGAACGCCGTGTCGGTCGCCGGCAGATAGTGGAACGAGGCATTCGCGTCCGCACCGGGGATGACCCAGCGCTTGGCCATGCGCGTGTCATCGCCGACCCGGCCGACGACCGAGATGGCATCGGCGTCTTCGGGATGCCATCCGACGACCGTCCAGATGCCCGTCGCCGCGTCGGCCGCCACCCTGGGCTCGTACACCGTCGGCAACCCGATGGACCAGCCGGGCGGCTGCAGGACGCCGCCGGGATCGAGCGGCAGCGTCCGCAGCTCGAGACCGCCGGTCGTGCGACCGACCAAGAGCGCCACGGTGTCGTCGAGAAACGACAGATCGTAGGCCGACAGCTGTTGCGGCTCCCCCTCGCCCCCTCCGACGACGATGTGGTACGGCATGTTCGCCCTCGAGTGGCCGACCCGGACGGCAAACCGGCTGCCCGACGGCGAGAGCAACAGCCGGCGCGCGGACGGATCGAGTGCCACGACCTGGCTCGGCGGAGCCGGGACGTCGTGCACGACGAGCGGCGTGCCGGAGGCAAGCGGGGCCCACGCGGCGAGCGCCGCCGAGCCCCAGCGGAGGATGAGGATGCCGAGTACCCCGCCGGCGGCCGCGGTGATCCAGCGCCGCCGCCATCGTCCGAGCGCCAGAACGCCGGCGGCGGCGACGAGGGCCAGGGCGATGGCGTCGACCCTCCAGTACGGGATCGACGCCGACGCGGAACGCGCCACCCACGCGACGTCGCCGGCGAGGACCGCGGCGAAGGCGGCGAGGGAGCCGGCCACGACGACGAGCTCACGAGATCCGGGACGGGGCGCCGCCCGGCGTCGCGCCAGCGGCCCGATGATGAACGCGATGGCGCAGGCGGCCATCACCGCCACGGTCAACGTCCGGACGAACGCCGTCATCGCGGTCGTCGGTGCCACCGAGCCCTGGAGCGCAGCCAGCAGGATGAGAAGACCGATCAGCCACGTGGGTGACTGGCGCGCACGTGCCACGACGATCGCGGCCACCACGACGACCGGGCTCACTCCGACCTGGGCCCAGGCGCCGGCGGCGGCCGCCGCCGCGAAGGCGGCGAGCAGAGCCGCGCGGCGTCGAGTCACCGCGCGCCGCGGCGCGAGCTGCTCGTCGACGACGTCGAGCGCCACCTGGGCAGGGCCGACGTCCTGCGCCCGTATCGGCGTACGCCACGATCGGCCGGAGCGGTGGGTGGCGGTCAGCCACGTGTCGCCGCGCCAGCTGGTCACGAGCCGCAGGTCGGTGAGCTGGCGGTACGCGAGCGAGCGTATGGAGTGCGCGGACAGGAGCACCGCCTCGGGCTGGCGGTCGGCGTGATCGGAAACGCCCTCGAGCCACTGGGTGCGCTCGGTGTCGATGATGACGACCCGGTCGAGGTCGGGCGAGCTGAGCACGACCGGAGCCGCGAGCGTGGCCGGCGCGATGTCGGCCGCCTGCCGGATCGCCTGGAGACGCCGGGCCAGGCTCGGGTGAGTCGAGATCTCCTCGTCGAACGGAGACAAGCGGCGCGGCACGCGCCGCAGGGCGTGCAGCGCGGTCAGGGCACGGACCAGCGCTGCCGGGTCTCCGCAGAGCGCTGCAGCCCGCAGGTCGCTGACCCGCTCGTCCCCGCGTCGGCCGACCATCCAGACCGCCCACGCGAGCGTGAGGGCGCCGCCCCACAGCGTGGCCCCGAGCGTGGCGCTCTCGGCACCAAGGTGCAGGATGCCCAGGGCTCCCCCGACCGCGAGGACCACCAGGGCCGCGGCCGCCGCCTCGACCTGGCTCATCCGGCGGCACGACCAGCGCTCGAGATGGGCGACCTCGTGGGCGAAGATCGCCGTCAAGGCCTCCGGGTCGAGTGTCTCGATCAGCGAATCGCCGATCACGACGGCGTGCCCCCTGGGCGACGGCAGCGCGAACGACTCCGCCCAGAGCGCGCCCGGGACGCCGGCGCGATACATCGTGACCGGCAGGGCGAGGTCCGCGTGCGCCAGGACCCGGGCGAACTCCTCCGGCTCGTGCACCAGCGGCGTCGCGCGCACGAGGAGCAGGACGATCTCGCGGCGATAGCGCACCACGCCGAGCAGCACGGCGGCGAGGCTCGAGGCGGCGATCCAGCGATGATCCGGCACGGCGACGATCAGCTGCGGTGTCACAGCCAGCAGGCCCCAGAAGCCGAACAAGGCGGCTCCCCGCCTCACCGCAGTGACGACGTAGGCGAGGAGCCCCCAGCTCTCCCCGTAGGCCGCCCGGCGAATCGGATAGTGCGCGACGAGCAAGGTCCCGGCCGTCAACGCCAGGCCGACCGACCACATGTGCGCGGAGATGCCGACGACCATCGCGGTCACCAGGAGGCCGCCGAGTCCTACCAGGCGCGTCAGGTATCGCCACCAACGTTCGGGAAATGCAGCAGACCGGCGCTCGGGGATGAGGTGCTGGCCGTCGAACCATGCGAGGAGCCCGCCGAGCAGCAGCAGGACCGGCACGATGAGGACTCTCGTCACCCACCGATTGTCGTGCATCGTGCCGCCAGACACGAAGCCCTCGACGCCGGACAGCGCCCACCCGGACGGCCGACGCGGCCCAGCCGACTCTCGCGGTCACCCATCCGGTCGACCAGCCGCCCGACCCGCGCCACGTTCGGGCACTCTGCTCGTCTACGCGGGCAATTCACCAGGTTCTGACCGCCTCGGGGCCGTGCAAGGCGTCGAAATCACGACAGAGTGGTCTGGCACCTCGATTGCCCGTCATGCCGGCCATGTCGATCGGCGCGTCGCCGCCGGGTGTCAGGCAAGGGGTGCACAAGCCCGGCACGTAGTCAGGGGGGCAGCAGCGCCAGGGGACCTCCCACGGAGGTGGACATGCATACTCCAGACGCCTCGACTATCGACGCGGCGAACGGCCACCGGACCCCGGAGCCGTCGCCACACCCGCCCGCCGGCCAGCGGCACCGCAGCAGGTGGGCGATCGTCCTTCGTGGGTTCTCGGGCCTCCTGATCTGGCTGCTGGTCCTCGGCGCGATCGCCTATCCGCTGTGGCCCGGCCGTGTCGTGGAAATCCTTCTGGACGTCTCGCGAGACCTCGTCGCCTCGGGCCGGGTCCTCCACGACGGTCAGCCGGTCGCGAACGGCGTCGTCCATCTGGCCGTCGAGGAACCCCGATCCCAGCGGCGGGTGGCCTCGGCCGTCGTCGAGCTCAAGGAGGGGGCCTTCACCGCTCCCCTGCATCTCCCGGCCCCTGCGCAGACAGACCCGGCCACGCTCCCGCTCAAGGTCACGGCCAAGTATTTTGGGCGCGTGTCGGGCGCCGACGCGTCCCGGCGGCTCCAGGCCGAAACGGTCGTCTATGTGAACTCGGGCCCGCCGCTCGGACCGAGCGCCTGGTGGGGAACCGCCGTGGCCTCGGCGGCCATCTTCGTCCTGATCTCGGTCTTCACCTCGCGAGTCGGCGTGCGACGCATCCGGCTGCTCTTCATGGTGATGTACCTCATCACCTTCTCGTCACTGGTGCTGCCCATCGTGATCACGATGGTCGTCGCGCGGAACCCGTACCTCGTGGAGATGATGAAGGAGGCCCCCATCGGGCTGGTCAACGCCAAGGCACCCGGCGTGCGCGACACGCAGTGGCTCATCAATATCGGTGGCACGGTGCTGCCGGGCGAGGCGGGGAAGACGCCGGGGTCGGAGGCAGCCGTGACGGCCGGGGCTGGCGGCGCCGTGGCGTCGAGCGCGTTGCCGCCAGGGTCCGCTCCCCTCCCCGGCGATGGCGGCCTCCGCGTGTCCGGGGGCATCGCCGTCCCCTTCTACCTCGTCCTCCTCGCGATGTTCGGCGCGGCCGTCAACCTGACGCGGAGGGTTCCGATCATCCAGACGAAGGCCGAAGCGCTCAGCCTCGGTCGCGACATGGGCTTTCTCGAGGCGTCCCACACCCTCGTCTTCGGCGACTCCGAGACGCCGTCGAGGGCCGAGCACAGCGCGACGTGGGCGGGGATTCGCGAAGACCTGGTTCAGAACTACATGTATCTCCTGTCCGCACCGGTCCTGGCCATCGCGGTCTACTACATCCTGCAGATCGTCGCCAACGAGGTGAGCCAGCCCATCCTCGTGCTCGGCTCGTTCGCGGCCGGGCTCGCCTCCGAGTCCATCGTCAAGTACGTCATGGAGTTCGCCGACAACAAGATCAAGTACGCCACCGGGTGAGGGGCTGGCGGCGCCCGCCCCTCACTCCGGGATCTCCGCTTCGACGAGTTGCGCCAGAAGGGTGAGCGACTCCTGCCAGCCGAGATAGCACGCCTCGGGAGGGATGGCCTCCGGTATCCCCTCCTGGACGATGTCGACCTCGGTCCCGCAGGAGACCTTCTTCAGGGACACCGTCGTGTGCATGTCCCCCGGCAGGCTCGCATCCTCGAACGTGTCCGTGTGACGAATGCGCTCATGGGGCACCAGCTCGAGATACGTGCCCCCGAAGGCGTGGCTGCGTCCCGTCGTGAAGTTCGTGAAGGACATCCGGTAGGTGCCCCCGACCTTCGCGTCCAGATGGTGGACCTTGCCGGTGAAGCCGTGCGGCGGAAGCCACTTGGCCATGGCGTCTGGATCGAGGAACGCCCGGTAGATTCGCTCGGGCTCCGCACGGAGGACTCGGTGAAGCCGGACGGTGCTCGTGGGCATGAGTGACGTCTCTCCTTTCGATCGTGTGTCGCTCGATCACGATGCGACGCGCGGCCAGCCGCCGCGCGCGCCGTCATGGCTCGCCGTCGAGGAAGGCCTCGATCAGCCGCGCTGTGAGCTCGGGATACCGGGTCTGCGTCCGCGTCATGACGGCCTCGCCGAGGTAGTCCCCGTGGCCGCCGGGCAGGATCAGCAGGCGCGCGCCTGCGATCAGGCGAGTCAGCTCGACGGCATGCTCGGGCCTCACGATGTCCCGGTCGCCGAGCACGATCAGCGTCGGCGCCCGGACCGACCTCACCGCGTCGTCCGGCACGTCCTCGAAGCTCCGCATGCGCGCGGCGTCCTTGTCGTGCATGGTCCTGAGCTGCTGCGCGTCCGGGTTCACCGACAGGAACGCGTCTTTGAGCGGCGCCGGCATGTTTGCGAAGTCGGCCTGCTCGATCAGCTGCCAGAACTGCGGCTGGGCGCCGGCCCTCTTGGTGATCGATGAGGCGAAGACCATCCTTCGCACCAGGTGCGGGTGCCGTATCGCGACCTGGAGGGCGACGCTCGCGCCGTTGCTGAACCCGAAGATGTCGGCCCGGTCGACCTTCAGGTGCCGCAGGAGGCCCGCGACATCGTCCGCGGAGGACTCGAACGCGACGGGCGCGTCACGATCGGTCGTCCGGCCATGCCCTTGCTCCTCCAGCGCGATGACCCTGCGGCTGCCGGCGAGCACCGGGAGCACCGTGCCGAACGTGACCTGGATGGTGGATCCACCGCCGTGAAGCAGGACGAGCGGAACACCGTCCCTGCGACCATGCACCTCGTAATACACCTTGATACCGTTGACCGGAGCCTGACCACGCTCGAGCGGCTCGGATTCACGACGTGCCACGGTACCTCCACCGGATCCATCCTCTCGTCGAACGGGGATCGACGCAATCGACAGCGTGCCCGCGAGCCGCTCAGGGCACGTCGTCGCGCTCGCCGAACTCGAACTGGTATGCGGTCTCGTCGACCTCGGCAGGGGCGACGATCCGTCGTCCGATCAGCACCCTCTCGAGGGCGGCCAGCCAGGCCTCGTAATAGCGAAATTCACCCTCGCGCGCCCCGGCCGCCGCGACCTCGTCGATCAACGCCTGGCGAAACTCCTCCCACGAGAGGACGCCCTGCTCGGAGAGGGCCACGGCCATGCCGAACACGCGACCCTGCCACGGGGCCTCGAAGACGAGCTCACCGTTCTTGCGCGGGACCGTCGTGGCGCCCTCGAGTGCGGCCAGCCGGCCCCCGGCCTCGCGCTCGTCGAGGCTGGCGGTCGTCGAGACACACGCCGGCGGCGCCGCCACGGACGCGGGCGCTCTGCGCGGGCGGAAGTCGTCGACCGGCTGGCCGTCGGGCCGCGGCTGCCAGGCCGACGCGGTGAACTGCCGTCCCACCAGCCCGGGCGGCAGTGCAGCACCCACGTCGCCGTCGAGCATGACCTCGATCGCATCGTAGAGCGACCGGACGAGCTCCTCGGTATCCATCGAGTGGAACCACAGCGCCTGGCCGTCGAAGAGCAGCAGCACGACGTTGGCCAGCGCGCAGGGGCCCAGGCAGCCACCGATCGTCAGATGGACGACGTTGCGCAGACGCCGGCGCTCCCACTCCTGGTGGTAGAGCTCGGTCGGCACCGCCGGCCAGCCGTCCTGGGTGCGGCCGCAGCAACACCCTGTCGCGCAGACGAACAGCTGACCGCGCGGCCGCGCGACGTTGACGAGACGCCCGTCGGCGCGCGGTACGAGGTTGCGGCGGCGCGCGTACACGGGTCGATCAGCGCGCGGCGCCGCGGTCCAGCCGGACCTCGGCCACGCCGATCAACGCCTCCCGCGTGACCTGATGGGCCAACGCGTCCTCGTCCAGCTGCGCGGCGCCGGACGGCGCGATCGGCAGCACCATGTAGCGCAGCTCGGCCGAGCTGTCCCAGACCCGGATCTCGCGATCGGCCGGAACGGCGAGGCCGAACTCGGCCAGGACCTTCCGCGGCTCGCTCACGGCGCGCGAGCGATACTCCGGCGACTTGTACCAGGTGGGCGGCAGGCCCAGGACACTCCAGGGGTAACAGGAGCAGAGGGTGCAGACGACCATGTTGTGGACGGCCGTCGTGTTCTCCACGACCACGAGCCGGTCGAAGCTCAGTCCGAGGTCGGCCAGGGCGGCGGTGGGGGTGTCCAGGAGACGCGTCCGGTAGGCCTGATCGCGCCACGCTCGGGCCACCGCCCGCGCGCCGATCATCGGGCCCGTGCTGCTCTCGTAGCGACGGATCACGCCGTCGACGGCGTCCGTCCCGAGCACCCCTTTCTCCAGCAGCAAGGACTCCAGCGCGCGCACGCGCGAGACCACGTAGTCGTCGACGCTCGGATGGCTCTTGCCCATGGCTCGCTCTCTTCGGCCGCCTCAGGCGGGCTGGAGGTAGCTCTCCCAGAGATCGATGTGCACGGCCTGGTTCGGCTCGGCGGCCGGCCCCCACAGCTCGGCGCCGGTGAAGCGCACGCCGTACACGTGCTGCGGCTCCTCGCCGAGACCGTGCGCGTTGGCGTCGGGAAAGACGTGGACACCCCGCCGGGCCACCACCACGCCGCGGCGCCCTCGGACGTACCGTGGCAGACGCGTGTGACCGGAGCGATGGTCCACCGTGGTCATGACAGCGTCGCCGACCGTGAATCGCGGCCTCGCCGTCGACTCGCGAAAGGAGGTTGCCGGAGGCCGGTGCTCGGACATGGCGATGCTTGGTGCCGAAGGCGGCCTGGGCGGCGTCGCATCGGGCTCGATCCGGAGGCGATCCGTGAGGATGTCGACCTCGACGCGATCGATGAGGCCCTTCTCGCTGAGCAACCGCACCATCCCGTCGAGCCAGCGCTCCCAGTAGGACGCCGCCAGGTAGTGCGCCGGATCCATGCGCTCGATGGCGTGGCGGAACTCGTCGATGTTGATGAGGCCGGCGCCACGGACCGCACCAAAGATCGCCACGACGGTCCGCTCCCACGGAGCATGAAAGACCGGCTCGTTCTCCTCGCGCTCGACCCTGCCGAACCCGTGCATTCCTCCCAGATCGTGGATGCCGTCCATGTGGCCCTCTCCCGGCTGCGATCTTACTTCAGCCAGCCCACCCAGTTCCGGGTCGACCCGACGCGACCTCGACGGGCGCCCGCGAGCCCGTGAATCCTTCCCCTGGCTGAGGCGCCGACGCCACAGGCCGCGGTCAGTGAGGCGGCGCTGGCTCACCGCTGACGGCTCCCGTGACAGCAAACCATCGATTCCGCAGGCGTCCCGTGCGGCGCAATCGATGCACGGGGTGTCACGCGAGGAGAGCATGGCATGGACTGGCTGAACGCGTGGGAGCCCCTGGCCTATCCCGTGGATATCGACATCGACGGCGTGGACCCGTCCCGCGACGGCGGACTGCCCACGACGTGGCTGGTCGTGGCCGTGATCCTGTCGGTCGCGGCGGTGGTCCGGTACCGACAGCGCGTCGCGCGTCACTCGTTCTGGTGCGCGACCGCCGGGCGTGACGTCGAGCTGGTCCTGGGGCGCGGGTGCGTGCTGTCCTGCACGGCCTTCGAGGATTCCACGGCCATTGCCTGCGCCCGACGCTGCCGCGATCGCAGCTTCCGCATGCAGTGGCCGCCGGCGCTTCCGGCGCTGTCGGGGCTCCGAGGCCGCCCTCGATGAGGATCAGATCGTGATCGTGCGAAACCGGAGGATGACGACAGACAGGATCACGATGGTGAGGCTCCCGAGCACCGGATTGCCGTAGGAGCTGACGAGGACCTGCGCGCCCCCCAGCAGGACCGCGGCGAGCGCGAGGTTCGCCAGGGACACGCCGGCCACCAGCACCAGCATGAAGGCGTTGATGAGCCACGGCACCCCGAGGTACGGGTGGACGCTGATGAGCGGCGTCAGCAGCGCGCCGGCGAGCGCCGCCAGCCCGGCCCCCAGGCCGAAGGTCACGAAGCGCACGAGCCGGGTGTTGATCCCGAGCGCCTGCGCCAGCTCCTCGTTCATGATGACCGCCCGCGCCACGATGCCCATCTGCGTGCGGTGCAGCACCAGCGCCACGGCCACCCCGAGGACGACCGCGACCAGCAGCAGCACCAGGCGGTACGCGGAGTACGTCACCCCCCCCACGTCCACCGCCCGCTCGATGGCGCTCTGGGCGAAGTGGATCTCGCGCCCGAAGTAGAGGGTGATCGCCTGCACGACGATGATGTTCAGCCCCCAGGTGGCGAGGATGGTGTCGAGCGGCCGCGCGTAGAGGCCGCGCAGGACGCGCCACTCGACGACCGCCGCCACGGCGACCCCGACGACGAAGGCCAGGAGGAGCGCCGTCCACGGGTTCCAGCCGGCCCTCGTCGTGACGACGCCGGCGTAGGCGCCCATCGCGAGGAACGCGCCGTGGGCGAGGTTGATGATCTTGAGGACGCCGTAGACGATGAGGAGGCCGAGCGCCACGACGTACAGCACGCCCGCCGTCGTGACGACGTCGAGGAGCTGCGTGGTGAACACGGCGCCCGGCCTGCCTCCGCGCCTGCCGCCCTACTTCAGCTTAGGACACTGGTTGCCCGGATCGACGAGCCCGAAGCTCTTGAGCACCTTCGTCTTGCCGTCCGCCTGCACCTGGGCGAGGTAGACGGGCAGCGGGGCGTGATGCTGCTTGTTCATCTGCACGTTTCCGCGCGGCCCCTTGAAGACGATGGACGGCAGCACCTTGGCCACCTTGTCGGTCTCGGTGCCGCCCGCCTTCTCGATGGCCAGGGCGTAGGCGTGGACGCCGTCGTACTGGGGCTCGGAGAGCGAGTTGGGGGTCTTGAGGTTGGCGCCGAACTTCTTCTTCATGGCCTCGAGGAAGGCCTTGTTCTCGGGGTTGTCGAGACCCGTGAAGTAATCCCCCGTGTAGTACACGCCCTCCGCCGCGTTGCCGCCCGCCTCGGCGGTCAGCTCGTCGATGGAGAGGCTGCCGACGGGCATCTTGAGCCCGGCCGCCTTGAACTGCTTCATGAAGTCGATGTTGGGGCCGCCGCCCGACGTCGAGTAGATGATGCCGTCCGGATTCGCCGCGCGGATCTTGCTGATGATGGCGGTCCAGTCGGACTGCTGGAGCGGCTGGTACTCCTCGCCGACCAGCGTGCCGCCCACGCTCTTGATGGTCGCCTTCGCGGACTCGATCATGCCGCGTCCGAACGCGTAGTCGCTGCCGACGGCGAACCACTTCTTCACCTTCTTGTCGTCCGTCATGTGCTTGATCAGCGGGGGAACGACCTGCTCGGGGACCCACGCGTTGATGTACAGGTTTTTGCCGCACGCCTTCCCCTCGTAGAAGGACGTGTAGATGAAGAGCGTGTTGGCCTTGTCGGCGATGGGCGCTCCGGCGTTGCGGGCGGCGCTGGTCTCCATCGTGATGATCGCATCGGCCTTCTGCTGTCGGATCGCCGTGTTGAACGCCTTCACGGCCCCGGCCGGCCCGCTCTCGTCGTCGAGCGGGATCAGCTGGATCTTGCGGCCCAGCACGCCGCCCTTGGCGTTGATCTCGTCGGCCGCCAGCTCGGCCGACTGGACCACGGCCGGCGCGACCACGCTGTTCACGCCGCTCAGGCCGACCGGGATGGCGATGACGATCGGCTTCTTCTCCTGTGATTGCACCGCTCCGCCCGGCAGCAAGGCCACCCCGAGCACCACCACCACGGCCACCACGGATCGCGCGCTGCCTGTCCACATCCTTCGCATGATCACGGCCTCCTTCCGGGTTCGAGAGACATCCACGGCACCGTCCGGTCCTTCCCGTTACAGGACGAGGTGCTGCTCGACACGCTCGCGGACGCCCACCGCTCCGGCGCGTCCGCTCTCCACCACCGTGCCCATCTTGAGCACGGCGTAGCGGTCGGCCAGCGCCAGCGCGAAGCCCACGTTCTGCTCCACGAGCACCACCGTCACCCCGTGCGCCCGGCGCTCCTGGGCCAGGATGTCCTGCAGCCGCGTGACCATCGCGGGCTGGAGCCCTTCGCTGATCTCGTCGACCAGGACCAGGCGCGGTCGCGTCAGGAGCGCCCGTCCGATCAGGAGCATCTTCTGCTCGCCGCCCGACAGCGTCCCGGCGCGCTGCCGGTGTCGCGACTTCAAGATCGGGAACCACTCGGCGACCACGTCCAGCCGCTCGGCGAACCTCGATCGGTCCCGGAGCGCGAGCCTCAGGTTCTCCTCGACGGAGAGATCCTGGAAGATCGACTTCTCCTGGGGCACGTAGCTCACCCCGAGGCGCGTGATGCGGTAGGCCGGCCAGCCGGTCACGTCCTCGCCCAGGCACTCCACGCGGCCGGTGCGGGCGGGCAGCACGCCCATCACGGTCTTGAGCAGGGTGGTCTTGCCCATCCCGTTCTTGCCGAGGATGGCGAAGATCTCTCCGTCGTGGACGTCGAGGCTCACGCCGTGGAGCACGGGCGACTCGCCGTACCCGCCCCGCAGCCCGGCGATGGCGACGGCCCGACGCCCGGGCGCGCTCACTGCGCCGCCCCGCCCACGTAGATCGTGCGGATGAGCTCGGAGTCGGCCACCTCGGCGAGCGGGCCGTCGGCGAGGATCTTGCCCTGGTGGAGCACCACCAGCCGCGTGCTGATCTCGCGCACGAAGTCCAGGTCGTGCTCGATCAGGAGGATGCACAGCCGGTGGCTCTGGGCCAGTGCGGTCAGGACGCTCCCGACGGCGGCGCGTTCGTCACGGGTCAGGCCCGCGGTCGGCTCGTCGAGCAGCAGGACCGTGGGCTCGAGGGCCAGCACCATGGCCAGCTCGAGCGCCTGCTTGGCGCCGTGCGAGAGGTGGCCGGCCGGCGTGTCGAAGACGGACTGCAGCCCCGAGACGTGCACGGCGTGCACGGCCGGCTCCGGCAGCTCGAGCGTCTGCGACCGTCGCCACGGAGACGTCGCCAGACGATACGATCGCGCGACGCGCAGACAGTCGACGACGGACAGCGCCTCGAAGACGTTCGGCGTCTGGAACTTCCGGCTGACGCCCAGCGCCACGCACTGCTGCGGGGGCAGCCGGTTGGTGCGGCGCCCGTTGATCAGGATCTCGCCGCTCGAGGGTTCGCGCCCATCGGCGATGCAGCGCAGGAGGGTCGTCTTGCCGGCGCCGTTGGGGCCCACGATGCCCACCACCTCGCCGCGGGAGGCCCGCAGGTCGACCCCGTCGAGCACCTCCAGGCTGCCGTAGCGCTTGCCCACGCGACGCAGCTCGAGCACCGGGGTCGCGTCCTCACGGCCGCTCGCCCCGTCGGTGCGGACGCGCCCGCCGAGCGGGCTCGCCACCACGTGCACGCCCGCCGCCGGCGCGGGGAGGCGGGCTGGCGTCAGGGCCGCGCCCACCGCGCGCGTCGCCCGTGACAGCGCGGTGCCGAGCGCCGGCACGAGCCCCTGCGGCACGTAGACGACGACGAGGACGAAGGCGAACCCCACGAACAGCAGCCAGACGAACGGCAGGTTGCCGCCCAGCAGGGCCGACACGTAGTTGACGCCGACGGTGCCGAGGACCGGGCCGATCAGCGTGCCGCGCCCGCCCAGCGCGGTCCACACCACCAGCTCGGTGCCGAACACGAAGTCGCCGTAGGAGTGCGCCGCCACGCTGCTGAAGAGCACGTAGCCGGCGCCGGCGAGCGCGGCCACCGCCCCGCACACCGCCATGAGCCGGATCTTCACGCGCGACGTCCTGACGCCGAGATAGCGGCACCGCTCCTCGTTCTCCCGGATGGCCACCAGGAGGCGTCCGGCGTCGCTCGACACCAGGACCCAGGCGCCGAGGGCCACGCTCAGGAGCAGTCCCCCCGAGATCCAGTACCAGCCGGTCAGCGAGAGCGCCGGCGCCGGGATCGGCAGGCCGCTGCTGGAGCCCGTGTAGGCGCCACCACTCAGGATGATCTGCGCGAACACGACGGGAAGCGCCAGGGTGACGATCGCGACGTAGATCGGCGAGGCCCCGTCCCAGAAGGACAGCCAGCCCACGGCGGCCCCGACGGCGGCGGCCGCGCCGAGCGCGAGCGCGATCGCCCCCACCGTGGCGAGCGTTCCCTCGACGTAGTACGCGAGCGCCAGCGCGACGGTGTAGACGCCGATGCCGAAGAACGCGGACTGTCCGAACGTCAGGATGCCGGTATAGCCCCACAGCAGGTCGACCGTGACGGCGGCGATCGCGAAGAAGAACGCCTGAGCCAGGATCTGCTGCGCGTAGTCGCCGAGCAGGAGCGGACTCGCCAGGAGCACCGCGCCGAGCACAATGAAGCTCCCGACGATCCATGTCCGAGGGCCCATAGCACCTTCGTGCCGCGGCAGTATAACATCGGCGCTCGGAGGCGGCGTCGCGCCGGGCGCGGAGCGCATCACGCACCGACCACCTGATCGCGACGCGGCACGGGGAGAGACGCATGAGTGAAGGCCAGCCGCGCGTCGAGGCCGCCGTGAGGATCGCCTGTGTTCAGATGGAACCGGTGGTGGGCCAGAAGGACGACAACGTCAAGCGAACCGTCGAGCTGGTCGAGCGGGCCGCCGCCCACGGCGCGCGTCTCGTCGTCCTGCCGGAGCTGTGCAATACCGGCTACGTGTTCGAGTCGCGCCCGGAGGCCTTCGGGCTCGCCGAGGAGGTCCCGCACGGGCCGACGTGCCAGGCGTGGATGGACACCGCCCGCCGCCACGGCCTGCACCTCGTGGCCGGGATCCACGAGCGCGACGGCCAGGCGCTCTACAACGCCGCCGTGGTGATCGGCCCGTCGGGATACGTCGGCACGTACCGCAAGATGCACCTGTGGGCCGCGGAGAACCTCTTCTTCGAGCCCGGCAACCTCGGCTTCCCGGTCTTCAAGACCCCGCTCGGCCGGATCGCGGCGTTGATCTGCTACGACGGATGGTTCCCCGAGAGCTACCGTCTCTGCGCCGTGCAGGGCGCCGACATCGTCTGCGTCCCCACCAACTGGGTGCCGATCCCCGGCCAGGACGAGCGACGGGAGGCCATGGCCAACATCCTCTGCATGGCGGCCGCCCACGCGAACTCCATGTTCGTCGCGGCCGCCGACCGGGTCGGCGTGGAGCGCGGCCAGCCGTTCATCGGCCAGAGCGTGATCGTGAGCTACACGGGGTGGCCGATCGCCGGTCCGGCGAGCCCGGATCGAGAGGAGATCATCTACGCCGACGCCAACCTGGCCGACGCCCGCCGCAAGCGCAGCTGGAACGAGTACAACCAGGTCTTGCGCGATCGCCGCATCGACGTCTACGACGAGACGCTGGGCGCCAAGGTCACTCGCAGCTGGTATTGATGCCGACGCGGTCGTGGTGATCGCTGAAGGAGGAGCCCGATGAGAGGGTCAGAGCTCGCCGCCGTCGCCGACCTGGCCGGCTACCCGCTGTCGGCCGCCGACCTCGAGGAGGTCGCTGCCATCCTGACCGGAATGATGGCGGACATCCAGATGCTGCGCGATCTCGATCTCCCGGATGACGTCGAGCCGATCCTCACGTTCCGCGTGGAGCCCTGGCGATGACGACGAACGACGCGCCGCCCTGGCCCTGGCGGTCGATGGCCGAGGCGGCGGCGGCCCTGAGAGCGGGCGCCGTGTCGCCGGTCGAGCTCACGCGCGCCTGCCTCGAGCGCATCGAGCGCATCGACCCGGTATTGCACGCGTTCGTCTCCGTCGACGCCGAGGGTGCGCTGCAGGCCGCCCGCGCCGCCGAGCGGGAGATCGCGGCCGGGCACCACCGCGGTCCCCTGCACGGCATGCCCATCGCGATCAAGGACAACTACGATACGGTCGGCGTGGCCACCCGCAACGGTTCGCAGGTGTTCGCGGACCGGATGCCCGCCGAGGACGCCACCACGTGGATCCGGCTGAGGGAGGCGGGCGCCGTCCTCCTCGGCAAGACCACCATGAGCGAGGCGGCCTGGGGCGTCGACTTCCCCCCCGTCCGCAATCCGTGGGACGTGAGGCGCAACCCCGGCCTGTCGTCCGGCGGCTCCGGAGCCGCCGTCGGCGCCGGCCTCTGCTTCATGGCCATGGGCTCCGATACCGGCGGATCCATCCGGATCCCGGCCGGGCTCTCCGGAGTCGTGGGCCTGAAGGCGACCTACGGCCGGGTCCCTCGCACCGGCGTGATGCCCCACACGTGGTCGCTGGATCATGCCGGCCCGCTCACCCGGCGGGTCGAGGATGCCGCGCTCGTGCTCGGCGTGATCGCGGGTCACGATCGCGGCGACGTCGGCGCCGCCGATATCCCGGTCGGCGACTACCTCGGCGGTCTCGAGCGCGGGCTTCGGGGGATGCGCATCGGGCTGCCGGGGGAGCACTTCTGGGACCGGATGGAGACGCGGGTGGAGGCGGTCGTGCGGCAGGCCGTGCGCGACCTCGAGAAGGCGGGCGCCCACGTGAGGCCTGTCTCGATTCCCCACATGGCCGGTGCGCTCGGCGCCATCCTCGTCACCGAGATGGCCTCCGTCACCGCGTGGCACGACCGCTACCTCCACTCGCCGACCCGCCGCGCGAAGTACACGCCGGAGGTCCGCGCGCTGATGGACGCGGGCGCGTTCGTCTTCGCGACGGACTTCCTCAAGGCCCAGCGGCTGCGGCGCGTGCTGGTGGACGAGGTGCGCGCCGCGTTCGACGGTATCGACGTCCTGGCGACGCCGACGCTGCCCCTGTGCGCCTGGGACGTCGGCGAGAGCCATGTGCAGATCGCCGGCCAGGCCGAGCATGTCCTCCATGCCTGCTGGCGATACACGTACCCCTGGAACCTGACCGGGCTCCCCGCACTCAGCGTGCCGTGCGGCTTCGCCGACGGCCTCCCGGTCGGCCTGCAGCTCGTCGGCCGTCCCTTCGACGAGGCGACGATCCTGAGAGCGGGACACGCCTATCAGGAGGCCACCAACTGGCACGCGCTGCGGCCGCCCAGCCTGTCGTAGCAGAGCGGCAAGCCGAGGACGGACAATGGCGGCAGGGCGAACACTGCTGACGTCTCCAGGGTGGCTGCTGGTCGGGGTGGCGCTCGTCGCCAACGCACAGACCCTCGCCAGCTCGGGCCGGGTGTCGACGACGGCCGAGTCCGTCTGCGCGCTGCGCGCCGTGGCGGCGAGGCACACCGATCCGAAGATTCGCAACCCGGACTACCTGGCCGAGAAGCTCGTCAGTCCGGAGTTCTGGCGCGCCTCTCCGTTCCGCGACGACCCCGACCGAGCGCGGCACAACCCGAATTACTTCTGGGTCAATGCTCGGACCCATCACATCGACGCCTTGCTGGTGGAGGCGCTCTCGACGGGATCGACGCAGGTGGTCAACCTGGGGGCCGGGCTCGACAGCCGCGCCTATCGCTTCCGCGAGCGGTTTCCCCGGGTACGATTCTTCGAGCTGGACCTTCCCGCCATGATCGCCGCCAAGCGAGAGCGTGTCGTCAAGATCCTCGGCGCCGTCCCCGACCGGGTCGTCCTGGTCCCGACCGACTTCACCGCGCGTCCGCTCGACCAGGTGCTGCGCGACGCGGGCTATGACCGTACGCAGCGGACGTTCTTCATCTGGGAGGGCGTCACGATGTACCTGCCCGAGGCTGCGGACGTGAGCACGCTCCGGTTCCTCCGCTCGGGAGCGGCGTCCGGCAGCTCGATCGTCTACGACTACGTGCTCGACGCGGCGCTTCGCCCGGACGGCGGCGGCCTCTACGGCGCCAAGACCACGGCTGCGTACCTGGCGTCGGTGGGCGAACCGCTCCTGACGGGCTGGAGCCGAGACCAGGCGGCGGCCCTCGCGACACGCGAGGGCCTGGTGGTCGTCTCCGATGTCGGGCCTGCCGAGCTGACGGCGCGCTACCTGATCGGCTCGGACGGCCAGCCAGACGGGATGATGGTCGAGTTCCCGCGGATCATCCACGTCCGCGTGCCGTGACCCATCAGCCCGAACAGATGCCGTGGCCGTCGCTTGGTGGCCAATCTCCTGGGGGAAGCCTGGACAATCGCGGGAGCCTCCTCGTGCCCGGATCGCGCCGTCACTTGGTACCGACAGTGCAATGATGAGGCACCGCGAGCACGAATGCCTGCCGCTCGCGCGCCTCGGTCATCGCCGCCTGCCACTCCTCGGCCTCGCCGGGCGTCAGCGCGCTGAGCGCACGGCTCTGGTAGTACTGCACCATCACATCTCCGGGATCATCATAGATCGCCAGCTGCGGCAAGTTTCGGACGTGCCTCAGGCCGGCCGCGCCGACGCGTCGGTACAGGCTGGCATCGGCACAGCCGCCCTCCGCGGCCCCGGCGCCCATCGCCCGGGCAGCCTTGACGAGCAACTCGCTGCGCAGCGGTAGTGCGACCTGTGTCGGCCAGTCTTCGCCGCGCACCATCACCGCGACCCGACCGCCAGGCCTGGTGACGCGCACCATCTCGGCCAGCATCCGGTCGGCATCGCCCTCCTCGATCACGGTGACGGAGACCGTCGCATCGAAACGATTGTCGGCAAATGGCAGCGACTCGCCGTTGGCCTCTTGGAACCGAATGACGCGCTGCATCCCCGCCTGGTCGGCAAGCGCCCGTGCCTCTTGCAGCAGATAGCGGTTGATGTCGACCGCCAGGATGCTGTTGGCTCCGCCGGTGTGTCGCGCTAGCCAGCGAGTGACCACTCCAGACCCGCACCCCATGTCGAGAATGGTCTCGCCCCGGCTCAGACGAACCTCGTCCAGGAGGGTCTGCACCAGACGCACGTAACCGGGTGCCTGACCACGGCGCTCCAGCAAGGGGACGATCCCGGCATGCGGTCCGGTCACGGTGATTGTGCAGAAATGTTCCCCGAGATGCGGTAACAGTGGGTCCCACTGGGACGGCGCCAGCGTGAGGGGCAGCAGCACCAGCGGCGGTCCAGCGCCCTGCACGCGATAGGAGAGCCCGGCGACCTCGCCAGTACACGGCGACAGTTCTCGCACCACCGTGGGACGCTTCTGCTCCATGCGCCGTGCGAAATCAAGCAGGGCTCGACCAACCTCCGGCCCTCGATCCGCTGCGACATCAGAGAAGACGAGGCCTGCATATCCCGCCAGCGTCACGAGCGTAACCTCGGGAAGGCGTCCGACGGCGGTTCGCACGCGCTCGGCGATTGGCCCCTGGTCTCCGTGGAACACCAAGGTTCTCGACGCCACGGAAGCGACCGCGGCCGGGTCGAACCCCGGTGGGCACACCAAGCTGAGGGAGGCGAGGCGGTCAGCGTGAGCCGCGGCAAGGTTCCGCCAGTCGCTCGGCACCGCGCCCGCGACGTGGGACCGCTCGATGCCCAGATGCTCGAGAAGCTGGAGCAGCCGATCGACAAGAGAAAATTGCGTCTCGGTCGCCATGCTACCCTCCTGCCGGTCGGGGTCGTATCTGCTCAGCCGGGCGCTGTCATAGCCTCGCCCGCCCCATGGCGCCGTCGTCGGCCCGAAACTTCTCCCACAGCATATCCGATCACGCGATCCATCAACGTCGGCTGGGGGGATTATCGCCACCGCGGAACCTCTCGACGGTGCCGCATGGCCGTCGAGAACACGGTGGCCCCGTTCGGGCCCGGTCTGCTATGCTCCGGCTCCGGATGACCGGGCTCCGCATCCGCGTCGTGGCCGGGGACAGGAACGACGCTGCCGCCGCGCCGGCGGCTTTCAGCACCCCCGATCGCACCTGCCCGTGAGCCGTCCACGCTCTGCCGCGACCTGTTTCCGCGTGAGTGCGGCCGCCGGCCTGGCCGTGCTCGTCGCGCTCGGCGCGCCGTCGGTGCACGCCGCGAGCGAGACGGCCACGGCGGTGCGCAGGAGCCAGCAGCTGCGCTGCGGGATCGGCGAGAACGTCCCGGGCTTCTCCGAGAAGGACGCCGCCGGGCGCCTCCACGGCTTCAACGTGGACTTCTGCCGGGCGGTGGCCGCGGCGGTGCTGAGCGACCCCGACAAGGTCGTCTACACGCCGGTGAGCGCCGTCGGCCGCTTTCCGCTCCTGCTCTCCGGCCGGATCGATCTGCTCTCGCACACCACCACCTGGAACCTCGCTCGCGAGGGCGGCATCGGACTGTCCTTCCCCGGCATCTACTACCACGACGGCCAGGGCTTCCTGGTGCTCCGCGCGAGCGGCGTCCGCCGCCTCGAAGACCTGAGGGGGGCGACCGTCTGCGTGGAGAAGGCCACGACCCACGTGCCGCAGCTCGACGGCGCACTTCGTGAGCGCGGGGTGCCTCACACACCCCTCGTCCTGGACGGCATGGCGGCCACGGTCGCGGCGTTCCTCGACGGCAAGTGCCAGGCCTACACCAGCGACCGCTCCACACTGGCGGCCATACGCGGGCGCGCGCCCGGCGGACCGGAGCGCTACGAGATCCTGCCCGACGTGATCTCGCGCGAGCCGCTCGCCCCGGTCGTGCGCCGCGGCGACGAGCAGTGGACCACGATCGTGCGCTGGGTCCTCAACATGCTGCTCATCGCCGAGTATCGCGGGCTCACGGCGGCCAGCATCCGGAGGACGACCGCCACCTCGACCGACGTGGCGGTGCGGGCGCTCGTCGCCGACGCCACGGCGATCTCGCGCGCGCTGGGGCTACCCGAGGAGTGGTTCGTGCGCGCGGTCGAGGCCGGCGGCAACTACGGCGAGATCTTCGAGCGCAACCTCGGGGCCACGAGCCCGCTCAGGCTCGACCGCGGCCCGAATCGTCTGTGGGTCCATGGGGGCCTCCTCTACGCCCCGCCGACGGGCGCGACCCTGAGCGCGCCCCCGAAGCGCTGAGCGATGACCACGGTTCAGTCCGCGGTGACCCTCGTCGTCTTCGCCGCGGTCATCCTCGCGATCGTCCTCGACGTGATGGACATGGTGGTGGCGGCTCTGCTGGGCGTCGCGACACTGATCTTCTTTGGCGTGTACTCCTCCAGGGACGTGGCGGCCGTCGCGGACGCCTCCGGCGGCTCGCTGGCGCTCCTCTTCGGAGGCATGGTCGTGGTGCGCGTGCTGGCGCCCACCGGGCTCTTCGAATGGGTCGGCAGCAAGTACCTGCACCTCACCCGGGGTAGCGGCAAGCGCTTCCTGATCGGACTCGTGTTCCTCGTCGCGATCCTGTGCTCGGTCCTGCCCAATGCGACGACGGTGGTGCTGATCGCGCCGGTCATCCTCCGCGTGGCCAGGACGCTCGACATCGACTTCGTTCCGGCGCTCATCCTGACCGCGTTGGTGAGCAACACCGCCGGGCTGCTCACGCTGGTGGGCGATCCGGCGACGTTCCTGGTGGGCAGCGCCATCGGGATGACCTTCGGCGAGTACCTGCGACAGGTGAGCCTCGGGGGGGCGCTCAATCTGGTCGCGCTCTTCCTCATCGTGCCGTGGCTTCTGCGTGACGTCTGGAGCGTCCGGCGCGAGCTGCCCGCCGACCTGCCGCCCGCCCGTATCACGCGTCCGACGTCCGCCGCGCTGGCGCTGCTGGTGCTGGCCGTGATGCTGCTGCTCTTCCTGTTCGGCGAGGTGACCCCGCAGGAGATCGCCCCGCCGGCGGCGGCGATCATTGCGGCCGCGCTCGGGCTGCTCGCCGTGCAGGCGATGAGGGAGGAGACCGTGGGCGACATCGTGCGCGATGTCGACTGGAAGACGCTGCTCTTCATCGCGTTGCTCTTCGGGCTGGTGGCCGCCGTCAGCAAGACCGGCATTCTGCAGAGCGGCTCCCAGCTCCTGCACGACACGTTCGGTCGCCATCTCCTCATGGCGGCCATGGTCGTGCTCGTCGGCATCGGCCTGACCTCCGCCTTGCTCGCGAACATCCCGCTGGTGGCGGCCGGCCTGCTCGGCGTCAAGGGCTATCTGATCATTGCCGGGCTCGTACCGGACCAGGCGCTGGAGCCGACCTTCACCGCGTGGCCGCCCGAGACATTGCCTCTCTTCATCGCGCTGATGTTCGGGGGCACCCTCGGCGGCAACGCGACGCTCATCGGGGCGTCGGCCAACGTCGTGAGCGTCGGCATCTGCGCCGCGAACGGGCGCCCGGTGTCGTTCGTGGGCTTCATGCGCTACGGCGTGCCGGTGGTCGCGGTCCAGCTGGTGGTCTCGGCGCTCTACATGCTGGCGCTGCACTTCGTGCGCGGGCGCTGAGTGCCGCCGCGCCGCCGGCCCCGGGGCCCGGGGTCCGGTGGCTCCGGAGCGGACGAGCCCGCGTCCGCCGATCGGCCCCGGCTCCTGGGGCCTACCCGCCCTATCGCGACACGAGGTTCAAGCGCCGCAGGAAATCGTCGGCCGCCGCTTTCCAGATCTCGATCCGGTCCACGAGGCGGTGACCGTCGCCGTCGAACGCGGGGAACAGATGAAACGCCGCGGCGCCACCGGCCTGAGCAAAGGCCTCGTGGTAACGCCGAATCCACGCCGCCGAGTAATACCGATCCTCCTCGGCATAGAGCCACAGCATCGGAGTGCGGGTCCGGCCGCCGACCGAAACGAACGTCGCGTGGTTGAAGCCGCGGCCTCCCTCGTCGCAGCGCTGGCTCGTCCAGCCACCGGCGAAGTTGATCACGCCGCGGACCGTGCCCGGGCGCTCCGCGGCATACGCGACGGATACAATGCCGCCCCGGGACTGCCCGGCGACCACCACGCGCGAGGGGTCGGCCCAAGGCAGCCGGCGAAGATAGCCCATGGCCGCGTCAACGTCCTCGATCGCGCGCGCAAACCCGGCTCCCAGAAGGTCCGGGGCGCACGTCCCCTCGTACTCCTCGTCCGCACCGTCGGAGGCGCCACGACCCCGCCGCATCGGCGCCAGCACCGCGAATCCACGCTCGACGAAGAATCGAGCCTGCCGGCTCGGCCGCATCGTCGTCGACGGGGCGACCACTCCACCGCCGGTAGAGCCGTGGTTGAAGACGAGCACCGGGTGCGGACCATCACCCGCTGGACGATAGAGGGTCGTCTCCAGCGTCAGGGGCTTGCCGTCGGAGCTCTGCTCCGCGATCGGAACACGTACCGTCGTCCCGACGACCGCGCCGGGCACCCTCGCCGGCACCGTCATCACCTCGGCCAGCGCCGTCCGCGTCAGCGTGACGGTCGAGCGGCGCCGAGGACTCGCGTATACGCCTCGCAGCGAGTCGCCGTCTCTGTGGTACGCCACCGAGGCGCCGCCGGACAGATCGAACGTCAGCAGGTCGCCCACGATCCGCGCCGTCACGCGCCGGTACCCACGCGTGACGTTCGTCTCCTCGGAGTCCCCGACGGCATAGACCACCTGCGCGCGACCGCCGCCATCCCCGGTCTCGACGACGAGAATGTGCGGGAGCACCCCGTCCCAGGCGCCGCCGGCCCAGGCGCCGATGAATCGGGCCACGGCCGCGGGAACGTCGGTCGCGGACGGATCGACCCTGACGTCTGGCGGCAACGGGATTGTCGGAGCCTGCGCGGACGCCGTCCCGAGAAGCACCAGACTGAGCGCGACCGCCAGGGCAGCTCCAGGGCCGAAGACCATGCGCTCCTCTCGGTTATTCGAGCTCCGGCTGGGCGCTGGGCAGCCAGTGCGTCATGCCCATCTCGCGGTAGATCGTGGCAGCGCCGGTGAGGTGCTCGCGGGCCCGCTCGACCTGTCCGGTGCGGCGGTACAGGTGGCCGAGACCGCGGTGGCAGTGGGCGACGACCGGGCGCATGCCCAGCTCCCCGGCGATGGCCAGCCCCTCGCGGTAATAGCCCTCGGCGTCACCGGCGGCGGCCTTCGACGCGACGTCGCCGGCCAGGAGGAGGGCGTGGGCCTCGCCACCCCGGGCTTTCAGCCGACGACTGAGCGCGAGGGCTTCGCCGCTGTAACCGATCGCCTCCTCGAACCGCGCCGCCGAGAAGAAGGCCAGCCCCGCATGCAGCAGGATGGGCACCGCCCACCGGAAGCTCTTGCTGGCTCGGGATTCGTCGACCGCGCCCGTCACGAGCGCCAGCGCCTCGTCCGTCCGGCCGGCGAGCGCGTGGGCGGCGCCGAGCGTCGCGGCCGCCGGCGCGATACCGGCGACGAGCTGCCACGTCCGGCAGAGATCCAGACACCGCTCCAGCGCGTGGGTCGCGCGCGGGGGGCTCCCACGCCGGAAGGCGGCGAGTCCGAGCGCCATCAAGCCCCAAGGCGTCGCCGGCCCCGGCGAGGATGGCCATGATCCGGGCCGAGACCTCCCGGTAGAGGGCGTGATCGTCACGGACGAAGATCGTCTCGGGCTCGCCCCGGCGACGGGCGGCCTCCGCCAGGCGCCAGGCCCGCGAGATCGGCAAGGCCGAGCGGATGCCGTACCGTCGCGCCGCGTAGCTCGCCGCCGTCACGACGCCGCGGCCGTGGCCCTCCCGCGGACCGGCCCCGACCACGAGCGGCCGGTCCCGTAGTTCAGGATTTCGCTGCGCCTCCACGGAGGCGTAGAACGCGTCCATGTCCACGTGGGCCACGATCCTCACGGGACGCCCCCGCTACCCGGCGGGCGGCGCGGGCCGCCCGGCGCAGGCGGCCGTCCTGGGCGACGGAGAGAAGGACCCGCAGATCGTCCCACTGCACGCCCCGAGCTTAGCAAACGCCCTCCCGCCGGCGGCCGTCAGGGTCGGTCACGCCGTGCCGAAGGTCCGGGCCCAGGTCGTGCGAACGCTGCGCAGGAGCGACGGATAGACGATCAGCGTGCGGAACGGGTCGATGAGGGCCATGTACACGGGCGTCACGCGGCCGACGCTGCGCACGTACACGGCGAAATAGAAGCGGTAGCCACGGGCCGTCTCGACGAGCGCGCTCAGCGCTGCGGCGTGGGCGGTACGGTTCACCACCTCGAGAAGCTGCTCGTTGTCGAAGCGGTACACGACCCGGAAGAGTCCCTCGGGTCGGCCCGCCGGCGCGAGGGATCTCGAGAGATCGACAGCCGTCAGACGTGTGGCGAACGTCTCCCTCGCGGGGGCGTCCGGCTCCCGATCCCAGCCGAGGAGCCGGCCGACGAGGAGACGGATGCTCAGGAGCGCGCGCACGACCGGCGAGGGCGTGAACAGACGCCCGCCGGCGGCGCGCACGAATTCGTCCAGCGTGATGCCGGAGCGCGTCCGTGGCAGATCGACGGCCCACACGTCATGGAGCGGCACGCCGGCAAGCACGTCGTGGACCCGCAGTGGCAGCCGCTCGAGCTCTTGCGCCGAGATCCGTGGCATCGGGGTCTTCCCGCCGCGTCACGCGGTCAGAACACGGTCAGGTCGACCTCGGCGCCCGCGAGCACGGCGCCGGCGGTGGTGAGGGTGTCGGGCTTGACAGGAAGTGTTGGGTCAGCGCGTGGACGTCACGGAACCGGCGCTGGAGCGGGTTGCTGGAATAGACGGAGCTTCCGCCCCCCGCGCCGTAGGCGGCGTCGACGACCGACGCCGCGGTCGTGGCGACCCAGGTGGCCGCCGCGCCGAGGCGCGCTCGATGGTCCGATGTGAACTCGCCGCCGGCCTCGGTCATCGCCCACGCCGCCGCGGTGTCGGCGTACAGGAGCGCGCGAGCGGGCCGCAGATTCGCGTCGGCCGCGCCCAGCGGGTGCCGGAACAGCGGGTTGGTGGCCAGCGGGCCGCGGGCGAGCAATGGCACCTTGCTAGCGACACCCTCCGTCACCTGCCCCGATCGGAGCAGCGTCTGGCCGACACCGAGCCGGCCGAATGCCATCAGCTGGGTGTCACCGAAGCGCTCGCCGATCCGGGCGGCCCGATCGAAGGAGGGCGCGGGCCGTCGCGGCGTCCCCCCCGAACATGCAGCGCAGGGCCAGGGGCACGAGCAGGTACCCGCGCCCCACGCAGTCGTGCCGGCCGCCGTCGAGCAGGTGCTGGCCTCGAGCGAGCCATCCGCTGCTGCGCTCCGGCTCGCCGTGCATCAGCGCATCGAAGGCCAGCCAGAACGCGCAGCGCGCCGCCCCGGCGCGTCACCCCGCCTCAGGAACTCGTGATGAGCCCGCGTGCGCGCCTCGGTGCTCTCGGCCCTGATCGAGGGCGCCTGCCATGGGCTCCACTCGAAATCGTACCGCGTGGCACAAACGCCACGTGCCGCGCTCGGAACCGGCCCGCTCGCCGCGGGAGCGCCGGACACGATCAGTCCAGCACCTCGACGCGGCGGTGTACCTGCTCGGTCACCGCGAACCTGCGCTCGGCCAGTGCCTGGCGCGCGCGGGCAGACGCCGTCCCGGTCAACCATAGGTCGACCTTGCCGTTGAACCCGGTGGCGGCGTACCCGGTCTTGAAGTGGCCACTCACCTGGTCGACGCGGTCGGTCCAGATCAGGCGATCGAGCGGTAGCGCCAGCACGGCCTGTCCGGCCCCGGTCTGGGCCACGACGATCCGGTTGAGCGGCGTGATGCCGGTGAGTACCGACACCGTCTCGTGATAGCCGCGCAGCAGCTGCACCATGGTCGTGTAGAAGGTCGCCTGCACCTCGTCCTGTGCCCCCAGCGCCACCGTCACGAACGCGTCGCGTCCCCCCACGTCCTTGAGCGCTTCGAGGTTGGCGCAAACGATCGTGAGCTGGCGCGGCGTGAACGACGGGTGGTCGAGGAAGCGCGTGCGCAGATCCTCGCCGATGCCGATCCTCGTCAGCGCCTCGTCGTTGCGGATACGGAGACGCTGCGGCGGCTCCTCCTTCACGACGTTCTTCACCGAGTTGGCGAGACGGACGTTGGACACGACGGTGCCCCCGACGCCGGCCGGCAGCATCGCCGCCGAGAACGCCAGGTCGCCGACCGAGGCGGCCCACGCGACACTGTTGAGGTCCTTCTGGAGCACCTTGTTGCTGGAGTAGACGTCGACATCGAGCTTGTTGGCGTAGTCGCGCTTGTAGGACGACATCTTCAACACCTGAGCGGCCCGGGAGTCCTCGGCGGGATTCCGCGTCGTGCTGACCGAGGTCCCGACGTTCTCGACGAGCTCGTAGGCCCCCTTGGGCACGCCGGTCACCGTGTCCACCGGATGCGTGACGAGGCTCTTCACGAAGCCGACCGGCGCCTTGGTGGCGGTCCAGAGGCCTTTCGTGAAGGCCTCGGTCTTGCTGAACTTCCGGAGCTCGACGATCGCGGCGATCTCGGGGATGAGCTTGCGCAGCGCCCCGTCGCCGGCGACCTCGAAGACGCCGAAATCGGAGTCCACCGTCCACCGGTGGGTGTAGCCGTCGGTGGGGACGGCGCCGCGGACACGATGGTGCGGCCCCTTCAGCATGCCCGCCGGGACGATGTCCTTGGCCGATCGGTCTCCGGGAACTTCGTAGTCGGCCGCGGCCAGGGGGCCCGCGGCGAGCGCGACGACGGCGGCGATCAGCACGGCTCGTGAACTCACACGCATGGCCTTCTCCCATCGAGACGGCGGGGGGGCGCCCGGCACGGCCGTGGCGCCGCGATCACGACGCCCGGACCATAGCGAGGACAGCGAGCATGGGATATCGGATCTTGGTCCATGGTCGAGGCGCCCGCGTGGCCGGTGCCCGTCCGGGGCGCCGAACGCCGTCAGCACGCCATGAGACCTTGGTCGTATGGCGGGCGCCGATCCTCCTCATTCACCATACGGCCCGGTAGATCGAAACGGCCGACGCGACGACACCAACGAGGTACACCACGATGACTACGTCGCTCCCTTCGCTCAGCACCCTCGCCGCCGGCCTCCTCGCGCTGACACTGCCGGTGGCGATGCCGCGGGCGGCGTCGGCCGTCCTGGACGGCTCGGCGCCATTTCTCTGCGCGATCAATACCATCATGGAGTGCGACGACACGGGCACCTGCCAGCGACACACGACGCAACAGCACCCGGACTTCCCGTCGTTCCTGCGGATCAACGTCCGCGAGGGCATGATCACCGGCGGGGACAACAGCGGTCGCAAGACCGAGATCAAGTCGTCGACGCGCCTCGATGGGCGGCTGATCCTCCACGGCGGCGAGAACGGCCGGGGGTGGTCGGCGACGATCGCCGAGGACACGGGCCGGATGACCGCCGGTGTCGTCGCCGCCGACTTCACCTTCGCCCTCTTCGGAGCGTGCACCGTTCCTTGAGTGGCGGCCGCGAACCCCGGAGCGCGCGCGGTGTCCGCCGGCCTCTCGCGATCGCCGGGCCCCCATGGAACGTCCCTTCGCGGTATGCTGGCGACGGGTCCGTCCATGTTGCCCTCTCGCAACGCCGACCGAACGGCGCGACCACCCGGTGGTCACGGCGCGCCCCTGCCCACGATGGCGCCAGCGGCTGACGCCACGGGGACGCGCGTGATGGCCGGTGCTCGTGAGCGGGGCGGTCCCATGGACGAGCCGATCGTGTACGTGGTCGACGACGACGAGTCGGTGTGCCGTGCGCTTGCACGCCTGTTCAGGACCGTGGGGCTCTCCGTGGAGACGTTCCCATCGGCCAAGGCGTTTCTCGAGCACTCCCCTGGGGATCGGCCGGCGTGCCTGATCCTGGACGTTCGCCTGCCCGGTCCGAGCGGACTGGAGCTACAGGACGTGCTCAGTCAGGCGAGGCCCGACCTCCCGATCGTGTTCATCACCGGCCACGGCGACGTGCCGAGCACCGTGCGCGCGATGAAGGGCGGTGCGGTCGACTTCCTGCAGAAGCCGTTCAACGATCAGGAGCTGCTGGACTGCGTCGAGCGAGCGCTGGCGCGGAGCCGTCAGCAACGGGTCGAACGCGCGGAGCGCGACGCGGTCCAGGCCGATCTCGATACGCTGACACCGCGCGAGCGTGAGGTGCTCCTGCAGGTCGTCACGGGGAAGCTCAACAAGCAGATCGCGAGCGACCTGGGCATCGCCGAGAAGACGATCAAGGTCCACCGCGGCCGTGTCATGCAGAAGATGCGGGCCAACTCCGTGGCCGATCTCGTGCGGATGGTCGAGAAGGTCGGGCTCTCGGCGCCCTAGCCGGGACTATTCATGAACCCGCGCAGCCGGCCGAACGGGACAGGGCGGCCGGCGGGTGGATGGGATCCTCCGACCACGCTCCGCTCGGCTCCGGACGAACGTCGGAGGAGTTCCCAGCCTGTCGGGCGGCGGCGTCCTCGTACGTGTAGGGAACGGGTCGCCCGGACCCCATCCGCCCGCCGGCCGCCCTGTCCCGTTGGGCCGGCCGCGCGGGTTCATGAACAGTCCCGCTAGCGCTGCCCACTTCCGGGCGACCCGCGCGCGGGCCCGGAGACGCCCGAGACGCGACCCGCTCAGCCAGCGACGCCGGTCACGGAGCGGTGGGCAACCGTAGTCGCCGTCCGCCCGAGGTCACGGACGAGCTCGATCACCTCGCCCAGCGCCGCCAGGCGCTCATCGAGCGTCTCGCCCGCCGGGTCCACCCGGAGGGTCGTGATGCCGGCTGAACGGTAGGCCGCCAGCCGCCTCCGCACCATCGTCTTCGTTCCCACCAGGTTCGTCTTGAGCACGAGGTCGTCCGGCACGCGGCGCGCCGCGTCGCGCCACCGGCCACTCATCCAGAGACGCTGCACCTCCAGCGCGGTGTCCTCGTAGCCCGCCCGCCGGAACGCGTGGTTGTAGAAATTGTGCCGGTGAGAGCCCATCGCGCCCATGGTGTAGGCGAGGCTGAGCTTGAGGGAGGGGATCACGCGGTCGAGGTCGTCAGTGATGGCGACGGTGCCGCCGGCCTGGAGGTCGAGATCGTCGAGCGTCCGCCCGGCCCGGGCGGCGCCGACGGCGAGGTGGCGGAAGAAGACGTCGCGGTGCTCGGGCATGAAGGACATGCCGAGCCATCCATCGGCGAGCTCGCCGGTCAGCTCCAGGCTGCGTGGCGACAGCGCGGCGAGGTAGACGGGGACGCGCGGCCGTGGACACGCCGTCGACTGCAGCGGCCGTCCCTCGCCGCCCGGGAGCGGCACCGCGTAGACCTCACCGTGGTACGCCAGACGCCGGCCACGCAGCACCGCGCGGACGATGTCGACCGTCTCGCGGAGACGCTGGACGGGCCGCGCGAAGGGCACGCCGTGCCAACCCTCCATGACCTGCGGACCACTGACACCCAGGCCGAGCAAGAACCGACCTCCGGACATGGCGGCCAGGCTCATCGCCGTCATCGCAACCAGCGCCGGCGACCGCGAGCCGACCTGCATGATCCCGCTCCCCAGCCGGACGCGAGTGGTCCGGGCAGCGAGAAAGGCCAGCGGCGTCGCCGCGTCGTGCCCCCAGGCCTCGCCCGCCCAGACGACGTCGATGCCGAGGCCCTCAGCCTCCGTCACGTAGTCGCTGACCGTGGTCCAGTCGTCGGTGGACAGGCGAAGGCAGATGCCGATCCGCATGGCGCGGGCCCCGCCCGCTCGTTCAGCGGACCGTGTATCCGCGACCTGCCATGCAGGCCCCGAACGCCCGATCGTAGTTGGCCTGTGCGTTCGCGATCGCACCCTGTTGCTGCGCCGCCTGACTCTGATAGGCCTCCTGCTCCGCCTGGATCTGGCGGTTGCGACGAATGCCGCCGATCAACGCGCCGGAGGCAGCGCCGATCGCCGCCCCCTTGCCGGCGTCCCCGCCGATCGCGCCCCCCACCGCACCGATCGCCGCGCCACCGGCGGCGCCGCGCGCCATCGCGCCAGAGCCCACCACCTGCTGTGGCGGCGGTGGCGGCGCGGTCGTCACGCGCGCACTCGCGGGATCGAACCCAGTCTGCTGAACCGCCCAGCTGTAGCACTGGCCGCGGTCGGCCTCCTGCTGTTGCGGGCTCTGTCCCCGCTCGGGATAGACGAACGATTGCGCCGCCGCCCCGGGCGCGGCAACGCACAGCACCAGCCCACTCAGCGCCAGCCCCGCGAGCCATCTCGGCCTGGTGATCATGGGTTCCTCCTCGGCGGGAATTCTGGCGGGACTCGTGTTCGCGCTCCATGGGACCTTGGTCCCAGCCGCCTCTCGGACCGGAGGCGGAGGCGCCCTTACTCGGGCAGTCCGTTGATGACGTACATCGCCGCGATCAGCGGGGTCGCGGTGGGGATCGAGCCGAACCACCGTTCGTAAATCGGCGCGATGTCCGCCGAGCGGTACAGCGTCGCCAGGGCGCGGTTCACGGCCAACCGGAAGGCCGGGTCGCCGCGACGCAGCATGAGACCGTACGGCTCGTACGAGAAGAACTCGTCCACGAGCGAGAGACGCTCGGGGTTGCGGGAGGTCCGCCCGATCCCGACCAGAATCGAGTGGTCGGAGGCGTAGGCGTCGACGGCGCCGCTGTCCAGCGCGGCCACGCCGGCTGCGTGGTCGGTCACCGAGACGATCCGGGCGGTGACCCCCCGCTTCGCGAGGGCGTTCCGCAAGCTCGTCTCGGTCGTGGTCCCGGGAATCAGCGCCACTCGCTTGCCGTCCAGCGTCCGGACGTTCTTGACCCCGGACTCGTCGGCCACCAGCAGGCTGCCCCCGTCGACGAACGTCAGCAGACTGAAATCCACCTGCTCGTGTCGCGAGAGCGACGCGGTGGTCGAGCCGCACTCCAGGTCGACCGTGCCGTTGACGACGGCCTGCATGCGGTCCGCCACCGTCACCTTGACCCACGTCGTCTTCAGATCCGGCAGCGAGAGCTGCCGGGCGATGCTCGCCGCCACCTGAGCACAGAGCTCGATCGAGTATCCGAGCGGTCGGCCGCCGTCGCGGACGAACGAGAACGGTGGCGAGGACTCACGGTAGCCGAGCACGATCGTCCTGGCGGCCTTGATGCGGCCCAGCGTATCCCCGAGGCCACCGCGGTCGCTCGCCCGGGTGGACCCGGTGCCCGACGAGCAGCCTGCGGCCACGACAGCGGCAACGAGCACGGCGATCCGGCGATACGAAGTCTTCATGGCGCACAGTTGCGCGAACCGGCGTCGAGCGCCATCAGACCTTGGTCCTAGAGATTGCGCTCTCCGCGGCGTCAGCCGGTGAGCCGCGACGGATCCGGCGCCGGTCGCGCGCATCGGACGAAGGTCCAATGAATGACGGGCTCCTCGTCGCGATACAAGGGACCCCGTGGGCCTCGTGGGCTCCGGCGCCTCCGGCAATCCCAAGCACGCCGCGTTCGAGGCGATCAGCCGGGCGCAGTTGGATCTGGAGCGCGCGGTCGCCGAGATCGACCGGTTGCCCGCGGTCGACGTCCATTCGGTCGCCCTGGCGGCGCACGCGCTCAGCAACTTCCTGACCGTTTCGCGGGGGGTCATGGACCTGCTGATCCCGATGCTTCAGGGCCATCCGGATCGCCAGGTCGGCGTCTGGCTCGAGGGGCTCGCGCACGCCACTGATCTGATGACGCACACGGTGAGCCAGCTGATGAACAACGCCGTCGGCGTCTCGACCAGCCTGCGGCTCGAACACGTCGAGCTGACGCGCCTCGTCGAGCGGGCCTGCGCCTACTACCGACGCGGGGCCGCGCAGAAGCGGATCGACGTGGTGTTTCAGGCCGGCGCCGCCGACGTGTCGACCGTCCGGACCGACCGCGTCCTCGTCGCTGCCATCGTCGACAACCTGCTGTCGAACGCGGTGAAGTTCTCGCCGGCCGACCGCCGCATCCTGGTCGATGTGCGGCCCGAGCGCGATGGCGTGGTGTGCGACGTCCGGGACGAGGGGCCGGGACTCAGCGACGCCGATCGGGCGCGCCTGTTCGAGCCCGGCCGACGCCTGGGCACGACACCGTCCGCGGGCGAGCCCACCACCGGCTACGGCCTCGCCGTCGCCAAGAGCTTCGCGGACCAGCTCGGCGGCCAGCTGAGGTGTACGAGCGTGCTCGGCCGGGGCGCGACCTTCTCGTTGTGGGTGCCCCGCGTACCCCCGCAGCCGTGAAGGCCGCCGCCGCGGCGCGCTCGTGAGGCTGGACGGCCCCGCTGAGGCCGAGGGGGTCGCCGGGACGCGCTACGGAGCGGCGACGGAGCGACGTCGCGCCTCCGGCAGCTCGCCCGCCCGCACCCAGGCCACCAGCAGCGTGTACGTGACCGCCAGGACCACCGGCCCGACGAAGAGGCCGATGAGGCCGAACGCCAGGAGGCCGCCGAGCACGCCCGCGATGACCAGCACGAGCGGCAGGTCGGCCCCCTTGCGGATGAGGATGGGGCGCAGGAGGTTGTCCAGGCTGGCGGTGACGAGCGCCCAGACGAGGAGGACCGTCCCCCAGAACGTCTGACCGTTCGCGTACAGCCAGATCAGCCCGCCGATGAGCACCGGGGCCGGACCGATCTGGGCGACCCCCAGCATGACCATCACGCACGTCAGCAGGAGCGCGTGGGGGACGCCCGTGACCGCGAGGCCGAGGCCCCCGATGGCCGACTGGACCAGAGCCGTCACCACGATGCCCAGCGCGACCGCGCGAATGGCGCCGGCCGACAGGATCGCGACGCGGACCCCGTCCTCTCCGGCCAGGCGGCGAGCGAAGGCCAGCACGCCGAGTCCTCTCCGGCCAGGCGGCGAGCGAAGGCCAGCACGCCGACCGCGACCGTTTCACCCTTCGCGTACAGCATCGCCGCGACCGCCACCGTCAGCAGGAATTGCAGCAGGAGCGTGCCCAGGCCTCCGGCCCGAACGATCAGCCACCGCGCGATGTCCCGCAGATAGGGCGTCACGCGGGCGACGAGCTCGTCGGAGGAGGTGCTGGCCAGCCTCTGCCACTCGGCCGTGATCCGCTTGCCCACCAGGGGGAGCCCGGCAACCCAGTCGGGCACCCCGGGAAGCGGGCGGGCGGCGAGAGCCCGGGACCACGTCACGACGTCGTCGGCTCGCTCGACGATGGCGACGACGGCCATCGTCAGCGGCACCGCCAGGATCGCGAGCATCGCCAGGGTCATCACCGCCACGGCCAGGCTCCGCCGACGCCACAGCCGCGCCTCGACGGCCCGCAGCGCCGGCCAGGTGGCGACGACGATCATGGTGGCCCAGACCACGGCGGGCAGGAATGGCCGCAACACCCAGAAGCTGGCCGCGATCAACCCGCCGATCGCGACGACGGCGAGGAGGATCCGGGTGAGGTCCCAGGAACGTGCCGGCGGCGCCGCGTCGAGGTCGGGTGACGCCGCCGGGCTCTCCGCCACCGCCGGCGGGCTCACGAATGCTCGCCGTGCGTGACCGCCGCCGGCGTCATCACGACCGGGCGTGCCGGTTGTCGTCGCGAGAAGCGCAGGCCTTCGACGAAGGCGAAGTTGCCGGGGATGATGAAGACCCCCAGGAAAGTAGCGACGAGCATGCCCCAGAACACCGCCGTCCCCATGACGTTCTGCGCGCCGGCGCCGGCGCCGCTCGCGAGCATCAGGGGCACCACGCCCAGGATGAACGCGAAGGCGGTCATCAAGATCGGCCGGAACCGGAGCCGGGCCGACTCCAGCGCCGCCTCGTCGACCGACTTGCCCTCGTCGTACTTGGCCTTGGCGAACTCCACGATCAGGATCGCGTTCTTGGCGGCCAGCCCGATGAGCATGATCAGGCCGATCTGCACGTACACGTTGTTGTCGTAGCCCATGAGCCAGACGCCGAAGAAAGCGCCGAGGGCGACCAGCGGCGAGCCGAGCAGCACGGCCCAGGGCAGGCGCCAGCTCTCGTACATCGCGGCCAGCAGAAGGAACACGAACACGATGGCTAGGACGAGGGTCGGCAGCGCCGGGGGCGCCGTCTTCTCCTGGTAGGACAGGGCCGAGTAGGCGAAGCCCATCTCCTTCGGCATCGCCTCGGCGAAGACGGCCTCGAGCGCGGCCAGCGCCTGCCCCGACGTGTAGCCGCGGGCCGGCGCCCCGCTGATCTCCACCGAGCGGAACAGGTTGAAGCGCGTGGTGATCTCGGTGCTGGCGCTCGAGCCGACCGTGACGAGCGTCGAGAGCGGGATCATGGTGCCGGTCGTCTGGCTGCGGACGTAGATCTCCCCGATGTCCTGGGGGCGTCGGCGGTAGTCGGCCTCGGCCTGCACGTAGACGCGGTAGAGGCGGCCGAACCGGTTGAAGTCGTTCACGTAGCTGCTGCCGAGCGCCGCCGACATGGCCTGGAAGACGTCGTTGATCGGAATGCCGAGCTTGCGCGCCTTGTCGCGGTCGAGCTCCACCTTCACCTGGGGGTAGTTCGGATCGAACGAGGTGAAGAGGTTGGCCAGCTCGGGCCGTTGCCGGGCGGCCGCGATGAACTTGCGGGTCTCGGCGCCGAGGTCCTCCACCGACAGCGTGCCGCTCCGATCTTGTAGCAAGAACTTGAAGCCCGCCGACGCTCCGAAGCCCGAGATGGTGGGGATGTTGAACGGAAAGACGATGGCCTCCGGGATCGCCGTGAATTCCCGCTGCAGAGTCGCCAGGATGCCCCGGACGTGCTCGGCGGGATCGTGGCGCTCCTCCCACGGCTTGAGGCGCACGAGGACCGTACCGAAGTTCGGCTGGTAGGTATTGGTGACGAGGCCGAAGCCGCCGATCGTCGCGAGCGAGTCGACCCCCTTGACGCCGGCCACGATCTGCTCGACGCGGCTGAGCACGGCCCCGGTCCGCTCCAGGGAGGCGCCGGGCGGGAGCTGCACGTTGACGCCAAACAGCCCCTGGTCCTCGTCGGGAATGAAGCCGGCCGGCAGCTGGCGGCCCAGCAGGCCGGCGCCCACGATCACCACGCCCACGAGCAAGATCGTCACGAAGGCCCGGCGCACGAGCAGCCGGGCGATCCTGACGTAGCCGCCCGTGACCCAGTCGAACCCGCGGTTGAAACCCCGGAAGAATACCCCGAGTGGACCGCGCATCGGCTTGGCGGGCTTGAGCAGTAGCACCGACAGCGCCGGCGAGAGCGACAGGGCGCTGAAGGCCGAGAGCAGCACGGAGATCGCGATGGTCAGCGCGAACTGCTGGTACATGCGCCCGGTGAGGCCGGGCACGAAGGCCACGGGAATGAACACGGCCGACAGGATCAGCGCGATGCCGATGACGGGGCCCGAGACCTCCTTCATGGCCTGGATCGTCGCCGCGCGGGGCTCGAGGCCGTGCTCGATGTGGTGCATGACCGCCTCGACGACGACGATGGCGTCGTCGACCACGATGCCGATGGCCAGCACGAGCCCGAACATCGACAGCGTGTTCACGGAGAACCCCAGCATTGGGAAGAAGATGAACGTGCCGACGAGGGAGACCGGCACGGTCAGCAGCGGGATGAACGTGGCGCGCACGTTCTGCAGGAAGATGAAGACGACCAAGGTGACGAGGATGATCGCCTCGATGAAGGTCTTGAGGATCTCGTGGATCGAGGCCTCCACCGAGGGCGTCGTGTCGTAGACGATCTTGTAGTCCATGTCGGGCGGGAAGAGTCCCTTGGCCCGCGTCATGGTCTCGTAGATCGCCTTGGCCGCCTCCAGCTGGTTGGCGCCGGGCAGCAGGTAGACCGCCATCGCCCCGGCCGGCTTACCGTCGAGCCGACCGAACGCGTTGTAGTCCTGGGAACCGAGCTCGGCCCGGCCGATGTCCCGGATCCGCACCTGGGCGGCCGTCTCCGTGCCCCGGATGATGATGTCCTCGAACTCCTCGGTGGTGACGAGACGGCCCGGCGCCGCCACCGTGTACGTGAACTGCTGGTCCTTGGGTGAGGGCGCGGCACCGATCCGCCCGGCCGGCGCCTGGAGATTCTGCTCCTTGATCGACGCGATCACGTCGGCGGGCGTGATCCCGAGCTTGGCCATCTTGTCCGGTCGCAGCCAGATCCGCATGCCGTAGTCGGTGCCGCCGAAGAGGTCGACCTGCGCGATGCCGGGGATCCGGAGCATCTGGTCACGCAGGTTGATGCCGCAGTAGTTGATCAGGTAGTTCGCGTCGTAGGTGCCGTTCGGTGAGTAGAGCGACACGACCATCAGGATGCTCGGACTCTGCTTCTTGACGGTCACGCCCTGCGCGATCACCTCCTGCGGCAGCCGGGCCTGGGCGGTGCTGACCCGGTTCTGCGTGAGGACGTTGGCCTTGTCCTGATCGACGCCGACCGCGAAGCTGACGTCGAGCAGCATGCGGCCGTCGCTGGTGTTGGAGGACTGCATGTAGATCATCGACTCGACGCCGTTGACCTCCTGCTCGATCGGCGTGGCCACCGACTGTTCCACGGCCACGGCCGACGCGCCCGGATAGGTCGCGGTGATCCGGACGATGGGCGGCGCCAGGAACGGATACTGTTCGATGCTGAGTCCGGTGAGCGTGAAGGCGCCCAGCAGCACCGTGAGGATCGCGATGACGATGGCGACGATGGGTCGCCGGATGAAGAACTGGGCCACGCCTACTCCTTCGCCTTCACGGCCGGCTTCAAGACAGCCTTCACCTGCATCCCGGGGCGCACCCGCTGCACTCCCTCGACGATCACCTGCTCGCCCGGTTTCAGCCCCGACTTGACGAGGTAGGATTCGCCGATGCGCTCCTCCAGCGTCACGGGGCGGAGCGCCACCTTGTCCCCGGCCTCGACGACCAGGACGATCTTCGACCCCTGCTGTTCCTGCACCGCGAGCTGCGGCACCAACACCGCGTCGGCCCGCTGCTCCACGACCCCGCGCACGCGGGCGAACTGGCCGGGCCGGATCACCCTGTCCGGGTTGGAAAACTGCGCGCGGACGCCGATGGTCCCGGTCTTGGCGTCCACCGCCCGGTCCACGAAGACGACATGGCCCTTCTGCGGAAGCGGCCGGTCGTCGGTCAGGAAGAGATCGAGCGGAGTCCGCTGACCCTGCGGCCGTCCCTCGGGGTCGAGGCGAACGCGTGAGGCGAGCCGAAGATAATCCGCCTCCGAGACCGAGAAGTCCACGTAGATCGGGTCCACGGCGGACACGCTCGCGAGCACCGTCGGTTCGCCCTTGCCCACGAGATTGCCCACATCGACCATGACCTTGCCCACGATCCCGGTGATCGGCGAGCGGATCGTCGTGTAGTCCACGTTCAGATCCGCCTGGATGACGGCCGCCTTGCCCGCTTCGACCGCGGCCTCGGCGAGCTGGATCTGGGTACGCTGGGCCAGCTCGGCATCCTTCAGCGCGGCGGCTGCGGCATCGACCGCGGCGGCCGCGACCTTCTCCGACGAGAGGGACGTGTCCAGATCTTGCTGTGGTATGGCCCGGACCTCGACCAGGGGCCGGTAACGGGCCACGTCCGCTCGGGCCTTTTCGAGATCGGCCTGGCGCTGGGCGAGCTGCGCCCGGGCCCGATCGATCACCGAGATGTCCCTGGCCCGGGTCAGATCAGCCTGCGCCTTGGCGAGCTGGGCCCGGGCGGTCTCGAGCGCCGCCTTGTATTCATTCTGCTGGATGACGAAGAGCGTCTGCCCCTGCTTGACCTCGGTGCCCTCCTGGAAGAGCATCTTCTCCAGAACACCGGAGATGCGGGCCCGGATCTCCACGGTCGGCACCGCCTCGGTGCGCGCCGTGAAATCCCGGACGATGGAGACCGCTCGCTGCTCGACCTTCGCGACGACGACCGAGGGCGCCGGCGGCGAGGCTGCCTTGGAGCTCGGACTCGCGCTGGGACTGCGGTCGCACCCCGCTGTCGCTACCAGCAGCACGAAACCGATCACGCAGATTTCGAGACGTGTGGCGATCACCAGCATCACCTCTTTCCTTGCCCGACTGCGGACAATGTCGCTCGGGCATCCGGCTCTTCCTGCCAGCCACCACCGAGGGCCCGATAGAGGCGCACCACCGCCAGCAATTCGTCTCGGTTGGAACGGACCAGGCCTAGCTCGGCGTCGAAGAACTGCCGTTCGCTGTCCAGCACCTCCAGATAGCTCGCGACCCCGCCCCTGTAACGGATGTTCGACAGCCGGGCAGCATCCTGGGCCGCCACGAGCAGCGTCTCCTGCTGGAGCCGGAATTCCCGTCGCTTCCGATGCTCGACCAGCGCGTCGGCGACGTCGCGAAACGCTTGCAGGATGGTCTGCTGATACTGTGCCAGCGCGGCCTGCGCACGGGCCTCGGCGGAATCGACGCCGGCCCGCGTGCGCCCCATGTTGAAGATCGGCAGCCGGACCTGGGGGCCGATGCTGAACAGCCCCTGGGGACCGACCCACGATCCGTCGATGAGCAGGCCGCCGGCCGCGGCAGAGCCGGACAGGAAGACCCGCGGAAAGAAGTCAGACTTCGCGACGCCGATGCGTGCCGTGGCGGCAGCGAGTTCGTCCTCGGCCTGCCGGATGTCCGGTCGACGCTCGAACAGCGACGACGGCACCCCCGCCGGCACCGCGGGCAGCGTGATCTGCTGGAGCAGCGGTCGACCCCGCGGCACCACGTCGGGCAGGTGCCCGATCAGCACGCTGATGAAGTTCTCGGTCTGCTCGATCTGGCGCTCGGTTTCGATGACCGTCTCGGCCGCTTGGACGACGAGGATCTCCGCCTGGCGGACGTCGATGAGCCCGGCGACGCCTCCCGCTTCCCGCATCCTCACGAGGCGGAGCGATTCCTCGCGCGTGACAAGCGTGCGCCGGGAGACCTCGAGCTCGCTGTCCAGCGAGCGGAGCGCGAAGTACGCGGACGCGATGTCGGTCACCAGCGTGCTCAGCACGAAGCGCCGCCCGTCCACGGAGGCGAGGAGATCGGCGCGGGCGGCCTCGGTACTGCGCCGGAACCGGCCCCAGAAGTCGATCTCGAATGCCATGTCGAGCCCGGCGAGGGCGCTGAACTGCTCGCGGGGCTGGAACAGGTCTCGATTGCCCTCGATGCGGTTGTAGATGGCACTCCCCGAAGCGTTGACTTCGGGGAACTGGAACGACCGGCTGATGGTCACCTGCGCTCGTGCCTCGAGAATGCGTGCGGCAGCGATGCGCAGGTCGTAGTTCTCACGAAGCGCTTCCCGGATGAGCTGCTGCAGGGTCTCGTCGTCGAAGATCCGCCACCACGTCAGGTCGCCCACCGACTGCACCGGCTCGGCGTCGGTCTGGCCGCGGAAGGTGGCGGGCGCGGGTACCGCCGGTCGCCGGTAGTCGGGGCCGACGGTGCAGGCGCCCAGCGCGAGCGCGATCCCGACAAGCCAGGCTGTCGCCCTCCGACGTTCACTCGAGCGCATCGAGCGCAGCAAGCGCCTTCTCAACGGAAACGGCCGTCTTCCTCTGTGTATGGGCGGCCATCGGCGCGATCGTGCCAACGGCGGCGATCCGTCGCTATGGGACCTTCGTCTCACGCCAGGCGTCACGGCTGATGTGCTCGCGAAGCATGCGCCGCATCTCCTCCACCGTGGCCGGTTCACCCTGGCACGAGGGCAGGAGCGCACCACGACCTCGGAGGCGCGGCCGGCTCTTTGCGGGTGATTTGTGTTCGGTCTCGAGGACGTCGGACCATGGTCGTATAGAGGTTGCCCCCTCGGCGCTGTACACGTAGGCGCCCGGGGAGGGCATGCCGATTCACACGGGAACGCTCGTGCGGGGCCGTTCTGCGCCCGGAATGTCGTCGGGCCGGCTTCAGCCCACGTCGGCCGGTCGGGGGAGGCGCCCACGAGGCCCACGCCGTATGACCAGGTCCGATGCGATGACACGCCGTCCTCGAACGCGCGGCGCTGACGGATGAGATTCGGCGCGCCCAGCACGATCGGAGCACGGAATGTCCTGGCGGGCTCCGCGCTGCTCATCGTCCTGTTCACGGGGGCGGGCGGCTGCGCGACGCCAATCGGTGCCAGCAGCGAGGATCCGAAGGTGCTCTATCGGACGCTCTCGCAGAGCGTGTTGTCGGCCGATGAGCCCAGCCTGTTCACCGAGCAGCTGCTCCGCCGCCGAGGACTGGACGTACGATTCAAGCAGGATCCTGAGGCCCTGCTGGCCGAGCTCCACGGGACTCGGACGACCCGCGACAGCGACCGTCTGTTCGCCCTCGCCGAGCTGAGCTTCCTCCACGGTCGGGAAAGCAACAAGCCCGAGTACCTGCTGGCGTCCGCCGTGTACGCGTATGCCTTCCTCGCCAGCAGGGAGCGCCGGGCGGAGGCCGCGCCCGCGGCCGATCCGCGTGTCCGGTGGGCGGCCGACCTCTACAATGTCGCGCTGACCTTTGGGCTCATGCAATCATCCCTGCCGGCGAATGGCCCCGGCACGCCGCAAAGCGAGGTGCTCCTCACGCAGCGCACGCTGATGCTGCCCTTTGGACAGCTCGAGCTGCACAACGAGCCCGAGCAGTTCCTCTGGGGCGGCTACCGCATGACGCGCTTCATTCCTCTCATCGAGTACAAGGTGCGCGGCCTGCGCAACCGATATCGCCAGCCCGGCATCGGCATGCCGCTCGCGGCCGAGGTCACGCCGGTCGAGAGCCCGGATGCCGATGCAGCCAGAAAGCGCATCCCACCCAGAGTCAAGGTCCCCGTCACGGCGTTCGTGCGCTTCGACAACATCAATGAAACCCTCGACGAGGGCCACATTCGCGGCGCTCTCGAGCTTCACGCGCTCGACGAAGCGACCACGGTACAGGCCGAGGGCGTCGTGTTACCGCTCGAGCTGGACCCCACCGCGGCCCTGGCGCTGGTCCTCGAGGGGGCGCCGGTGTGGGACAGCGAGTTGGCCGGGTTCCTGCGCGCGGGTCGGAGCATCTTCGGCGATGGCCTCATCATGATGCACCCCTATCGCCGGGGCCGGATTCCCGTGATCCTCGTCCACGGCACCGCCTCCAGCCCCGCCCGGTGGGCCGAGATCATCAACGAGGTCCAGAACGATCCGGTGCTGCGTGACAAGGTCCAGGTGTGGCTCTTCATGTACAACACCAGCAATCCGATCCTGGTCTCGGCCGACCGTCTGCGCAGTGCCCTGCAATCGGTCATCGCCGATCTCGATCCCGACGGGCGAGACGCGGCGCTGCGGCGCATGGTGGTGATGGGTCACAGTCAGGGCGGCCTGTTGACGCGGCTCATGGTGACGGACAGCGGCGACCGCTTCTGGGCGAATGTCACGTCGATGCGGTTCGACGATGTGAAGATGAAACCCGAAACGCGCGACCTTGTCCGACGCTCGATATTTTTCAAGCCGGTGCCGTCCATTAAGCGGGTGGTGTTCCTCGCTACGCCTCATCAGGGGAGTTTTCGGGTCAGCACCTTCGTGCTGGGCGCCGTGCGCCGACTCGTCAGCCTACCAGTCGCGTTGGTCAAAGATTTCGGGGACATCCTCAAGGAGAATCCCGACTTCGCCGTCAAGCACAGGGCGCGCACCCTGCCGACCGCCGTCGACAACATGCTGCCCGGTCATCCCTTCGTCCGTACGCTGTCGGAGAGTCCACTGGCCCCGGGCGTTCCCGCCCACTCGATCATCGCTGTCCTCGGTGACGGGAGTCCGCTTCTGCTGAACGACGGCGTCGTGGCGTATCGCAGCGCACACCTGGAGGGGGTCGAGTCGGAGAAGATCGTCAAGTCGTCACACTCGATGCAGAGCGATCCAGCGACGATCCTGGAGGTCCGCCGGATCCTGCGCGAGCACGTCGCCGCCCAGTGAGCAGCACCTTGGGTACTTGGCCTGGGCGCCGACGAGGCGTGGCACCGCGCTTCGATGCCCCACGAGGATGGGACGCAGGTCCACAGCGGAGCCGCCCGGGATGGGACCAAGGTCCGATCGGCGACCGCCTCGCTCGAGGCTAGGCTTCAGCCGGCGCCGGAGCCCACGCGCCCACGGAGCGGAGACATCTCGATGCGGGCGATGATGGTTCGCGGGAACACCCGGGGTGCCAGCGCGCCGCTCGGGGCCTGCCTGGCCCTGCTCGTTCTGGTGGCGGGGTGCGCCCTGGGTCCGCGCACGGTGATCCGCGACCGCTTCGACTACAGCGCGGCCGTGGCCGACTCGTGGAAGAGCCAGATGCTGCTCAACCTCGTCCGCATCCGCTACGGCGACACCGGAGTGTTCCTGGACGTCGGGCAGATCGTGGCGGGCTACTCGCTGGAAAGCGTGGCGTCGGCCGGGGTGGTGTGGAACATCTTCGGGGTGACGATCCCGCACCCGAACGTCCCCAACAACATCGTCACCGGAGGCATCGCCGGCCGCTTCACCGACCGGCCGACCATCACCTACACGCCGCTCATGGGCGAGCGCTTCGCCCGCTCGATGATGAGTCCGATTCCGCCGGCCGCCGTCCTGAGCCTCCTGCAGGCCGGATACCCTGTGGACCTGGTGCTCCGCCTCATGGTCAGCGTCGTCAACGGCATCGCCAATCGCTACGGCGGCGACGCCCGGGCGCGGCCCGCCGACCCCGAATTCTATCCGCTGCTCGAGCGAATGCGCCGGGTGCAGCTCTCGGGTGGCATCGGCATGCGGGTGCACCGGATCAACAACGAGGAATCGGTGCTGATGACGTTCCGGGGGAAGCTGGATCCCGGCATCGAGGAGGAGATCCGCGCGATCCGCCATGCGCTGGGCCTCGATCCCGAGGCCCGGGAGTTCCGGATCGTGTACGGGTCCGTGTCCTCCAGCGAGCGCGAGGTCGCCATCCTGACCCGGTCCGCCCTGGAGGTCCTCGTCGACCTGTCGTCGTTCATCACGGTGCCCGAGGTCCACGTGACGGAGCGTCGCGTGGCCCCGACGGCCGAGCCCGAGGCGGGACCGGCAGGACCCCTCCGGCCGCTCATCCAGGTGGCCAGCGGTACGGAACCACCGGCCGACGCGTTCGTGGCCGTGCCCTATCGGGGCCACTGGTTCTGGATCGACGACCGCGACATGCCCTCCAAGCGCATGTTCAGCTTCATCATGTTCATCTTCACGCTGGTGGAGCCGGGCAGCAAGGAGCCCCCGCCCGTCCTCACCATTCCCACCGGGTGAGCTCGTGTCGTTGAGCCAGGCGGAGCGCGGGTCCCTCTCCCGCGGCTGGGATCGACCCGCACGCATGCGACCAACGTCCGATAGCCCGCGGCCGTGGCGGGACCGTAGGGTACGGGATGTGAAGCTGCCGGGATCGATGGCCCGCCCAGATGGCGGTGTATCGGACCGCAGTCCCATCGCCGGACGAGGGCCGCACCGGTGCAGAGGCCACCGCGGGAGGCCGACCATGATCGCGCTACGCAAGGTTCTCGTCTGGCTCGTGCTGGTCATCGTGTTCCTCCCCGTGCCCGTGACGCCGCAGGGCGTGCCGCCG